>MDTD01169175.1_pt1 | contig 116777 bp, 92 predicted proteins | sample 811221 | NCBI WGS metagenome assembly MDTD01 (sample SAMN05326646, study PRJNA326480) | marine metagenome | isolation source: seawater | place: Pacific Ocean: South West | collected 2011 | reverse complement strand
AGGTACTGTGTTCGTTCTCTCGTGAGGATAGGACTTCAGTCCGTAGCTCACGAAACTTCCCCTAACCTACCGGCTTCAGCCGGTAGTGGTTCAGTTTCACAGCCAGATAAAAGCATGCATAACAGTGAGAATACAATTGTTAATTGGAATTTGTTCATGATGGATTTAAAAAGATTTCACTGTAAATACACAGCAGAATCTTCATCTTTGCAGCGTGCTGGGGATGGGGATGTAAATTGGAAAACGTTCTATTTATTGCTGATTGTTTGTGTAGAGCATGAGATCAAACCGTCCCGGCCTTTTAGTACAACTCTTGGACTGTCACTGTTTCTTGTTTGAGCGTACGATCTTTCAAACAAGCTAATACGATGAGTCCGATGAGGGATAGAAATGCCATAAGGCTCCAGGCGGGGTGGCGGCTTTTGGCTTTTGCGTAATAGATCATGCCGATGAGCAGGAGGATCAAGCCACCGATCTTTGACAGTGAGCAGATGGCTTGAAGGACGGGTTCTTGAGTGACTTCAATACCAATGCGGCCGGCGACTTGAAGCAGAATGCCAGGGACACCGAATGCGAGACTTTTGGTGTTGTAGGCTGCGATCATGGTACGACTCCCTTGTGTGACAGGTTTGCCAAAATTGGTGATCAAATGCGGGAGTACATCCCCCGAATTCCGAAGTATGTCTTGTATTTGTTTCTGGTTTGTCGTTAAGTGGCTTGCTGCAAATGTCATTCGCAATATGGAGCAAGGCCTTGATTTTGGCCTGTTTGATCCGAGTGGGTTTGGTTGAATGGTTGTTTGTAAGTGTTTTTAAAATATAAAGAAACACGCGTGGTTGAAAAAAAGTTTCCCGATCACTTGATTTGAGTGACCCAATATGTCTAAAATGGGTCATGGGTTCTTCAGCCACTAAATCTCAAACATCCATGTCTCGGCCACAGGTGATCGAGGCGCTTCGTTATGAAATCTCACGACCACCCGCAATGGCGGGGCAGCGGTTGATTAATGAACGCCAACTCGCACAACTCATGGGTGCAAACCGCATGACCATTCGCCGGAGTCTTGATGACCTGGAAAAGCAGGGGTTGGTGATTCGCCGGCAAGGTAGCGGCACGTACATTCGCAAGATTCCGGGCCTATCACCTTGCCCCAAGAATTACATGCCCATAGACGGCCCGATTTGCGTGGTCGATGAGTCGGATGATCAACCTACACGTTTACAACCCGATCCAGTCAAGCAGCAATTGACCATTGGGTTGTGGGGGGACATGCATTGCACTTCTGCGCCGGCTAACAAGTTGATTCTTTCAGGTATCAAACAGCGCCTTGTGGATTTGAATCATTGTCTGCAGACGTTTGATCTGGAGTATGCACAAGACGGCACGACACCTGTGGAACATATTGTCGATGAGCTGAGTCAAAAGCCCTGTGATGGGTACATCGTGACCAGTCATATGGTGAGTCGATTTCTGGATGCTTATCAGCAGGTGTTTCACAGGGACTCACCACCTTTGGTTCAGGTTTGGCCAGGTTCGGTATTGCCAACCTATGAACCATTGATTCAGTCTGATACGCAACAAGCCATTGAACGCGGCACGTTGACACTCGCAGAGCAGGGACACAAGCGGATCATGCTTGTGGAGTTCGACAAGGTTCGCAATATACCGTCACGTTCATGGTTGGGATATGAGTTGGCGATGCAGGCCGTCGGCTTACCTGTCATCCCATCATTGAAATTGCAGTGCATCGATGCTTTGCGAGACGAATGGAAAGATTCAATTGCGATGTTGTTGGACATGAATCCGTTGCCCGATGCGTTATGTATGGCTTCGGAAGAACCCCTGCAATTGCTCTACGACATGATGAAGCAACGTGGGATTAAGGTCGGGCGTGACATGGCGATCCTCACCATTGCCAATGTCGGGGTAGATCTACCCGCAGGTGAGAATTGGAGCACGATGGTGTTCGACCCACGATTGGTAGGGGGCATGGCGGTGACCAGTCTGGTGGATGTCATCGTGACTGCAGGACAGCGACTTTGTTCATTTTCTCATCAGGCACATTGGCAACCGGGGAAAACCCATCTGCGTTGCGCGGACTGATTGTTAAACGTTTAGCTTTAAGGATGAATATCATGACACACGTTCAAGCCGTTGCAGTGTGCAAGCAAAGTCAATGGCGAAGCAAAGCGTTTACGCTCATCGAACTGTTGGTCGTGATCAGCATTATCTCGATTCTCATTTCCATTCTCCTCCCAGCTTTATCCAGTGCCCGCAAGTCCGGCCAGGCGATTTCCTGTGCCAGCAATATGCGACAACTCGGGCTGGCGGGGTTTACCTATGCCGATGATTACAACGGCTATTACCCGCGTGTGTCAGGTTCAATCGGGGCTGCCTATGGCCCGCATCCAACGATCAAATTTTTTGACTGGTGGGTAGCTCATTTTATGGTTTACACCGGACATACTGATTTTGGTAATGCGACCGCTTCATGGAAAAAAACCACGGATATATGGGACTGCCCGACGAATCCTGACCTGCATGCTGCGATCGGCGCGTCAGGCAATTATGTGATCAGTCGGGAGTTGGCTTACCACTTCAAATTACAGTCCGGTGAATCGTTGGGACGTCCCTCACTTTGGCATCACCAGTCGGACATTCTCTATCTGGCAGATGCTTCGAATGTCGCTGGGACACAGGTGGGGCAGAACTACACCGAGGCAGGCTTCAACAGACGATACAACGTTGGCGAGTGGCATTTGGAAAGTGCCAATATGCTGTTTCTTGATGGTCACGTCAACCGCGAAAAACTCGACACCACTCCGGGCAATCTTTATCAAGTCCCCAAGGAATACTATCCTCAAGGTTTGGACTGGGCAGGTAAATGGTAAGCACTCTGTTTTGCATGTTTGAATTTCACTGACAGGAATAACAAAATGAATTTTTCACGACAGGCAGTTATTGCCATGTTGTCACTCATCGTCTGCTTATGTGTGTTGCCGTTGCAGGCACAGTCATTGTGTGATTCGCTGAATGTCGCCACGATCCCACCCAACTCGCGGATGGACAAAGCCGGCTGGCCGATCCTTGCCGGACTCAATGGTGGCTGGGGGCGCTTCCCGGATTACTACAGCTATAAACGTGTTGAGATTGATGGCGTTGCCTGTCTGGTTGACAGCTATCCGCATGCGCAGAATCACGGCTCAAGCAATGCCATTATGCTCGACTGGGACGGTGATCCTGCCAATGGTAATACCGCATTAACACCCTTGCCAGGTATGACAATTACGTTTGGCGTCAGTGTCTACATGCAACCCTGGGCCAACAATACTGTCAAAACCCATTGGGTTCGCGATGGCGCAGGCCAAGTGAATTGGATGATGGGACTCGGCAAGGTCGATGCGGATCACAAGCCCATCAAAGACATTCGCAAAGAGAAACCAGACTACAGTTGGCAGGACGGACGCGGCCCACGCATCGGCTATTACACCGGTGCGGTCAAGGGATACACACCCACCAAACTGCCAGTGATTCAAGCCTTTTCCCCAGCGTCTGAAAAACCACAAGTACAACTTGAACTGGACAAAGCAAAGCAATGGGTCGATATGCAACTGGTCATCAAGTTCGCTGATGATTTAAAGTCCGCGACATGCAAAGCTCAGACCAAACCCAGTGACAGTGATCAATGGGGGATGGTGGGGCAGACATGGACGATTGATCTTGACAGCACTGCCAAGTCTGCCAGCAATCCAGCAACTTGGAACGCATTGATATTGGACTTGCCAATAGCGATATGGTCAACCAAAGGCTACGGCAAGCCGGAGGTGTCGATGTTGGATCGCTATCGCAATTTTACGGTTTCACTTCAAGCTTCCGGTGATACCAGTCAACCGGTTCGATGTGATTTAATGCGATTTGAACGTGAAGCAATAGCCGTCCGCATGCCTTTACCTGATCGTGTTTTTGCGGGTGAGGATCTAACCATCCCATTGGAAATGATCAATGCTGGTGATAAAGCATTGGATGGCACTTTGCTGCTACAGGTTGGTCAAACGGTTCGGACTTTGGTTGCGGATTTGACTGTGGATGTCGATAAGCAATGGCAGTATCAGACAACCATCACGCCATCGGTTAATGATCAAACACTACCGATTGATTTGATACTCAAGGGTTCCAATGGCCAGCTAAAAACACTGGTGCATTCCAAGTTGCAGGTGATCCCCAGCAGGTATCCGACTGAGTCGCAGAACGTGATGCGCAATGCGAGTTTTGAATTGCCGGTGATGTTTGCAGGCAGTGCCATGCGTCAAGGTTATGAGCGGTTTTACACCTTTGCGGAAAATCAAAATAAACGCCTTTGGTCAGTACTTCCTATAGAGGGTTGGTGGGCTGAAGGTGAATCTGCTGAAGGTGTCACAGTTGATACCCAGCATGTTTATTCGGGCAATCAAAGCTTACAAATTTCGGCGATCGATAAACCGGTGTCGGTCATCTCCGCGCCGGGCAGTTGGCTTCCCGCTGGGCCGGTCACCATTAGTGCATGGGTTCGCACCCAAGGCGTCAAGGGACAATTGACCGTTGACCTGCTCAAGTCCGATGACCTGATTCTTTCCCGTAGAGCGGATGAACGCAAAACCATCGACCTGTCTGGCGACAGTGATTGGCAACGTGTTTCATTAACTGTGACCACGAAGGAAATCATGCAGGCTTTGTTGCGATTCACCGTCGAAAAGGGCAGTGTCTGGGTTGATGATGTGCAGGTTCAACCGGGGACAAATGCAACAGCTTTTGAGCTTCGTCCTGCCGAATGGGTACGCATGCATCAAGCTTCCTTTGCAAGTGATGTCCTGCCCATGTGGGTGACTGGTGATGAGCAGACACGCACGGTTGAGCTTTACAGTGACAGTCGTACACCTTTAGCAGGCATTGTCACTGTCTGGTCAGGCACGTGGGACAAACCTGCAATGCAATTGCTTGGGAAGATCAATGCTTCAGATCTCAATTCCGATGACGCTGTTAAACTGACTTTCCCAACTGCAAAACTCGCACCCAATGCCTATGTACTCACTGCGGACTATCATGCCAATGAGCAGACCATTTTTGCAGGTGTCGATCAATTCAATGCGGATACCAAACTGGGCGGACGTATTTCCAATAGCATGATGCGTTCGCGAATGGCAATGTGCTTTGCAATGATCCCCAAGTATGAACCTGCGAAAATATTTGGTGTTGGCAACGGTATGCTTGATACCTGTGGCGGTCACTTTGGTGGCTACAACATCAAAGACTATCACTGGGCAGGGCAATTGGATTATGTCTGTAATCGCGGGCGCTACAATTCGCAGAAAGGCTATCTCATTGCCGCGGGGGGCTTGCCGACACATCGCATGGAGACGGCAAAGCTGTATCTGGATGCGTCGAATAATCCTGATCTACAAAATCCAGCAGTCAATCGTGTTTTGGATTTATCTAATCCCAAAGCGTATGAGCAATTCCTCAAACAGGCTCATGACATCGGCATTCAAAATGCAAACAACCCGCAGATCGCTTCGTATCAGATGGCCAATGAAAGGCCGTTTTATGCACGGGATGGTCTGTGTCCAACCGATGCAGCAGACACGGACTTTCGCGCGTATTGCAAACGCGTTCATGGTGATCTTGCCACGCTCAACAAGCGATGGGGAACGTCTTACGCCACATGGGATCAAATCGAACAACCGCTTTCAGCCAGTCAGTTGGAAACGGTCAAAAATCAGGAGCAACTCAAAGGCGCTGCCGCTACCGCATGGACCGCGGTTTATGGCAAGATGAGTCAACAGGTCAACGCGTTGATGCAGAAAATCCCCGGCCGCGGATTGGATTGGTATCACTGGCGGACGGCTCTATCTTTGAAGATGTATCAGGATTTTAGGGAACAGGCGAAAAAGGTGGACCGCAAAACGCTGTACAGCACGAATCTGTGTTGGCCGAATTTCTGGCCGCAGATGGCCATGCCGTTCTTCCGATCAATGGATGTGACCATGCTTGATCTGGAGTATTCAGCAGGGCAAAAACGCGGACTTGGAACGCCTGCTGAGATGATGGAAATCATGGAGATGTTCGAATCCAACGCGCCGGACAAACCCATATGGGGGATCGAAGTCTACACCCAACCCCAATGGCCAGCCGAATCAACGGCATTGCAAAACTGGGGACTGCTCGCGCACGGGATGACCAACAATCTGGTTTTCGGTTGGCGTCCATACTCCGATCATGGTCGCGTTGTGGGCACCAAAGCATGGGAAAAAGAGGATGCCCGTCCGATGTGGTTCCTCATTGATAACGATGGTACAAAACTCCCAAGCTTTGATGCGGTTGAAAAAACCAAACGGGAAATCCACACATTTCACAAGCAATACGATGCGCTGTCACTTAGACGTCTGCCTGCGAAGATGGCGATTTATCTCTCGGACGATATGTCGGAATATTTAAGCTACAGCACTGCCAACAAGCCCTACAACACCATGCACATGCATGCTCGCAACACACTTGTGTATCTGATGCGTATGGAAGGTTTACGGGCTGATATTTTGGATAGTGAATTGTTGATTCAAAAACTGGGACAGTACGACACACTGATCCTCCCACCGACACTTCTGCTAAGTGATGCCGACGCCAAACGCATTGCCGACTTTGCCAATGAGGGGGGTAAGCTCATTCTGGCAGGGATGTCCGGGCAACTCGACCCGTGGTTAAACAAACACCCAACACTCGGCGGTGATGCATGGCAAACGCTGGGGTGGCTGGCGCCGGACTATCGCTACAATCCCATTGACAAAAGTACGGGACTCATTGGCCAGAACATCGGAGAGCTTTTAGGCGGTCAGAAAATCATCGACTCGCAAGGCAAACATCTCGGTTGGCAAAAGCGTTGGGGTAAAGGCATGGTTTACGTGATGGGCGTGTATCCCTGCGTGTACAGCAAGAATCCGCACATGCCAACTCAAACACAAACCTGGATGCAGGACCTGATTCGGATTGCGAATCTCCCACGCACCGCACGGTGGGAAAGGCAGTCTTCAGTCGTAGCCTCAGCCGATCATGGACATGGCACAGGTGAACCCGTTGTGGAAGTGGTACTCCGTCAGAATCCCGCAAACACTGACCGGCTCTTTGCATTTGTACTCAATCAAGGCGGACCCGGTCATGGCATGGTCCAATGCGATAGGCCGACTTATACCCGCAATGTAAGCGTCCGTGATGCGATCACCGGCCAGACGTTACCCTCGCAAGTAGACGATGGGCAACTGCGTGTGATGCTGCCGATGGATGCATGGGGATATCGTGTTCTGGTGATTGATCGGTAAACGTTTTGATTACTCAGGCTTTTTTTCGGTCTGCTTTTCGGCCTGCTTTTTGGCTGCGTCAGCTTGTTGCTTGAGACTCAGATATTTTCTGAGCACCTGCTGACTGTTACCACCGCGTTGATGCGTTGGTACAGGCATACGGACGATCAGGTTCACCTGGTCAGGATTGGTCATCGCAATAGACACACGCGGATCAACAGAAGGCAGGTCCACGAGATTTTCCTGTTCGCGTGCCCAATGTTTCCGGGCATCTTCCAGAAATGGTTCGCAGATTTCATTTGTTGCTTCCAATAGCCAACGCTCTGCCTGCTGGTAGTCGTCTTCAAGTTTGACCGGAACCGTGAAGGTGACGATTGCATAATCGCGGGTGATATTGTGATTGGTGACTGGCTGTGTCAGAAACATGCTGTTGGGGACGGTGATGGTGCGCCCTGTATATTGATGGAGTCCCGGGCCGGGGCCGACTTCCATGATCTGCGTGCCCAGGAGGGTTTGGTCCACTACATCGCCACTGATGTTATTGACTTCAATGCGGTCACCGATCATAAAAGACCGCGTAGAGATTTTCAGGAAACTGCCTGTCACACAGAGAATCAGTTCCTTGGTTGCCAGGACGATGGCGACGACAAATGCCACCAGTGAGATCGCCATGGTTCGGACTTCAGTGGCCCATATCATCATCATGCACAAGAACACGACAAGAAAAACGAGATTCCGAATTTGCACCATCCATCGGAGTCTTAACTCTGGTGACTTGATATCGACGTTTGAAATCGCCCGAATCATGATCCATCGGATCAACATTGCAATAGGAATCACCAACACTGAAGCAATGAGTTTGCTTGCAGTTGTGCCGTTTTGAAAGTCTGCAAAAAAGTTGTTTAGATACTCGGGCAAGGTGTTCGATCCTGTTCGTAAATAGGGTATTGTTTCGTAGCGGATATTGTATCAGGTTCCGGATGTGACAAATTGCCAGGAGTTGTTATAATGGTTCACTTCGACGGGGCGTTAGCTCAATTGGGAGAGCACTGCCTTTGCAAGGCAGGGGTTATCGGTTCGAGCCCGTTACGCTCCATTTCAACTAAACCTCGCTGATCCATAAGGATTGGCGAGGTTTTTTTGTTTTATTACCTAAATCTGGACGTCTGAAAATCACTTAACCCACCAGTGGCCAAATCTGCGGGGCGAGGATCACCACCACGACCATGATCAGCAGATTCAGGGGCAAGCCGACCTTGAAAAAGTCGCTGGTCTTGTAGCCGCCACTACCCATTACCATCAGGTTCACCGGATAGCTGGCGGTGGCATAAGTGGCAGATGCGCCGAGCATAATAGCCATCGCGATCGGCATGAAGTTCAGCGATTCACTAAACGCCATCGCCTTGGCAATCGGGAAGATCAGAACTGCCGAGCCGATGTTGCCTATGAGCATGTTGAAGATCACAGTGGTCAGGTAAATGCTGGCAAGGATCGCATACGGACCCATTGGTTTTGAGAAATGAACCATCTGCTCAGCGAGTACTTCCGAGGCGCCGCTTTGCTCCAAGGCTCTACCCACACCGATGGCAGCTCCCAATGCAAGTAACGCTCGCAGGTCGACACTCTGCCTGGCTTCGGACATGGAAAAGCAGCCGGTAACGGTCATGATCCCACACGTGAGAAGGGCACCATGTAGCAGAGTCATCGGCGTGAATGTCACCAACGCAATCATCGCCAACATGCTGAGTATCGCGATCCATGCTTTGTCATGGCGGATGGGTTTGGAACCTTCAACTGTTGAGGTCAAAAAAAAGTCCCGTTTGTTGCGTTGCTGTTCGACAAAGCTCGGATGCGTTTCAATGAGCAAGGTGTCGCCCGGTTCGATGACGATGTCGCCGATTTTTTGCATCACCCGTTCACTGCCCCGATGCACTGCAATGACCGCTGCGTTGTAGCGGGATCGGAAACGACCTTCCCGAATCGACATGCCGATCATTGGACATTCCAGACTCACGACCGCTTCGACCAGACAGCGGTGCGGTTGATTGTCATCGAGCTTAAACACTTCACGGGCAGCAGGCGTCAAGCCTCGGATTTTCTGCAAATCCACGACGGATTCGACTAAGCCCACGAAGAACAGCCGATCATTGCCACGCAGAATCTGCTCCGGTCCAACCGCGACGAGTCGCTGGCCATCACGTTCAACGTCCGCCAGGTACACACCCGGCAGACTCCGCAGGCCAGCCTGTTCGATGGTCTTGCCATCCACTGCTGAGCCGGGTTGAATCATCATTTCCACAACATATTCACGGGCATCATCACCTTGCTGAATGGATCGTGTTCGACCTTTGGGTAGTAACCATTTGGATGCAACGAGCAGATACACCACGCCCACCAACAAGACCGGCAAGCCAATCGCCGAGATGGTGAACATGCCGATGTTCAGGTCCGTAAACTCACCGTTTGCTTGTGCGTCAGTGATCAAGCCTTTGACGACGATGTTGCCACTGGTCCCGATGAGCGTGCAGGTTCCGCCAAGGATTGACGCGTAGCCTAGTGGGATAAAAAGCTTGCCTGATGGGAAGCCGGTCTTCTTGCACCAGTCACTGACCACTGGCATGAACATGGCGACAATCGGCGTGTTATTCAAAAAAGCCGACAGTCCTGCCACGGGTAGCATCAAGCGAATCTGTGCTTCACGAAGTTTAGAGGGTCTACCCAGTAATGGTCTTGCGATTAAATCCATCGCGCCGGTCTGACTCATCCCCAGTGCCACGACAAAGAGAACGGCAATGGTGATCAAACCCTCATTGGAAAAACCGGAGATTGCCTGCTTGGGGGTCGGCAGAAGTGGGGCGGTCGGATCACTGAATAACCCGCCGGTCATCAGCAGCGTCAAACCTGCAAGCATCACGGTATCCGGCCCGGCCCAGTTGCGAACCAACGCCACCATGATCAATGCGATCACCCCAACGGTGTACCAAGCTTCCCATGTCATACAGTTCACTCCAATAAAACAGCCCGGTATCATATCCGCTAGCAAATCGGCATGTTGGAACTTTTGTTCCCAACAATGATTTTATGTGTGCTTCGTCATGTTTAAAATAACTCACAATCAGTCTCAGCCATAGCGACATTCGCCAGACTAACGTCCGATCCTGTATCATGATCGGCATGAGTGACGCTAAAAAACCAATCAACGTCGCGGTCATTGGCACCGGTCGCATGGGCACCCATCACACACGCACAGCTGCAAACGCGCCTTTTGCCAACCTTTTGGCGGTGGTCGATGTGGATCAAACACGCGCCAAGGCTCTGGCGGATCAATACGGTTGTGAAGCCTGTAAGGATGTCCAAGAGTTGCTGGCCCGTTTCCCGCAGGTTCAGGCGGTGACGGTATCCGTGCCAACGATTTACCATGTACCTGTCGCCGAACCTTTGCTCAAAAAAGGTGTTGCCTGCCTGGTAGAAAAGCCCTTGGCAGCAAACCCGAACGATGCCAAAGCCTTAGCCGATCTGGCCAAAGCCAACAATACAGTCTTGCAGGTCGGTCACACCGAACGCTTTAATCCCGGCTTGCGTGCGGTCAGTGCCTTGAACCTCAAACCGCGGTTCATGGATGTCCAACGTGTGAGTCCCATGACGTTCCGTTCATTGGATATTGGCGTGGTTATGGACATGATGATCCACGATCTGGATATCGTCCTGCATCTTGCCAACTCCAAACTTAAACACGTTCACGCGGTTGGCACATCAATCATCAGTGAACACGAAGACATCTGTAATGCTCGCCTTACTTTTGAGTCAGGTTGCGTTGCCAACATCACCGCCAGCCGGATGGCATTGACTACCGAACGTCGGATGCGGCTATTCTCTGATGACGCATTTGTGAATCTGGATTATGCAACCCGCAGTGGCATTCTCGTTCGCAAGTCCGCCCATGCTGACAAGCTTGATGAGATTCGCAATCTTGTCCTGTCAGGCAAGGATTTATCGAGCATGAAATACACGGACATGGTGAATGTCGAGCCGTTGGCGTTTGACTTGCCCCAAGGCCATGAAGACCAACTCACCGCTCAGTTGGACTGCTTCCTGGATTCGGTCCGTGAAGGCAAGCCCGTGGTGGTCGATGGTGCTGCTGGTTTTGCAGCAGTCGAAGCTGCCAAACTCATCGTCCAATCCATCGCCGAACACCAGTGGCAGGAAGATCCAACCTCGGTGGCAAATTGAACTTTGGATTTCGAATTATCAGGCCATGATGGCATTTACCACAGAGTCACAGATACACAGAGAGATACATAAGAAAACTCTGTCTTGATCTCTGAGCCTCTGTGACTCTGTGGTGAATGCCATTGAGATTGATAGAAAACTCGACGGTTCAAAAATTGCTCGGAAACCTCATGCTCGACCCGTTTTTGATTATCTCGCTGATTATTGTCCCACTGCTGCTTTGCGCCAGTGCGTTTTTCAGTGGCTGTGAAACCGCGCTGTTTAGTCTCTCCGAATCACAGCGAGTGGACTTGCAGAAAAACAAAAACAAATCCATCATCAACAATGCGATCTGTGTGTTACTCGTTGAGACACGAGCGTTACTCATCACGTTATTACTTGGCAATATGGTGGTCAACGTGTCGTACTTCATCATCTGTGAAGTGGCAATCTCGATCATCATGAAGAAGACCCAGGCGCATGGCGCAGTGGCTGCAATCGTGCATGTGCTGCCTTTACTGGGATTGATTTTGGCAGGTGAAGTCATCCCTAAAATGGTTGCTGCACGATTGGGGGTCACCTGGGCGAGGTTCTTTGCGATACCACTGCTGTTTGTGCATCGAGCGTTGACAGTGGTGCGGGTATTGGTGAGTAACCTTGTCGTCACGCCGTTGGCCCGACTCATCGCGCCGCGGAAAAAACCCACATCACTATCCCCTGAAGAACTCGAATCGCTCCTGGAACTCAGCAAGTCCCACGGCCATATCAATGCAGATGAAGAGTCGATCCTGCAAGCAATTTTGGAACTGGGGCAACTCAAGGTTTATGACGTAATGTCGCCACGGGTCGATGTGGCTATGTTTAATATTGAAGATGATCCGGCAGATTTGATTGATCGCATGCGTCGGGAAAAACGACATTTTGCGCTGGTCTACGATCAGGACACCGATCATCTCTTGGGAATCGTACTTGCCCGTCAGCTTATGATCGACCCGCCGGAGAATGCAGACAAACTCCGACGGTATATCCGTCAGGTCAGCTATGTCCCTGAGATGCAAAGACTCGACCAACTCCTGACACAGTTCCGACAGTCCGGTGCTTCCATTGCCGTTGCGGTTGACGAGTACGGCGGGACGGCAGGGGGGATTCGCATTGAAGACATTGTCGAAAAAATGGTCGGCCCGATTGTCGATCTCGATGACATCGAAGAAGGCCCCCAAGTCATCACTGTGGGATTGGGCGTCTTTCGGGTCAGTGCGTCACTGCCGATCCACGAATGGGAAGCGTTCTTTGGAACCTACGATCAGGAACATGCCATTTCCACCATTGGCGGGTTGGTCATGGCAAAACTTGCACGTCTGCCCAAAGTCGGTGATACCGTACAACTGGGTAATCTTGTGATCACGGTGGCGGAGATGGCCGGTCGGCGACTTAATTGGCTTGAACTCTCACTGTTGCAGTCAGACGATCTCCCGAAAGGAGATGCCGGATGAATGAATATGTGCTGCTATGGTTACTGGCAATTGGCGCGGTTCTGGCCAGTGGATTGTTCTCCGGATTGGAGACCGGGATATACAGTCTCAACCGTGTTCGTCTGCATCTGCTTGAACATCAGAATAATCCCAATGCCCGCATCATCCACAAACTTACAAGCAACTCATCCACACTGCTGGTGACCTTGCTCATCAGCAACAATATTGTCAACAACCTGGCGACGGTGGCTGTAGGTAAGTTGTTCATGCTTCAGGGTTATTCACATTTTAAGACCATCGTCTACGACGTGTTGCTGGTGACACCTTTGTTGTTCGTCTTTGCTGAGACCCTTCCCAAGGATCTGTTTTCTGTACATGCGGATCGGTTTGTCTATCCTTTTGCACGGCTGCTTTTGTTTATCAAGTGGTTGCTGACTTTTTGCGGGTTATTGCCTTTAATTGATCTGATGGGCAAGTTGACCATGCGACTGCTGGGCAATCAGAATCGTCAGATTGTGTTTCATCCGCGAATGCAGGTGGCCCAACTTGTTCATGAAGGGGTCGGCTATGGCTTGCTGTCCGATGAACAGTCAGCATTGACCGGTCGTGTTTTGAAGCTGGCCCAGCGATCACTTGACGAAGAAATGATGCCTTGGAAAGATATCATCACCATCACGTCTGATGCGTCCGTTGATGCGCTATGGGAGTTGGCAGGGCGGTCAAGCATATCCCGTTATCCCGTTTTGAGCGATACTCAAACCGTGCTGGGTATGGTAAGTCTGCATGAAGCGTTGATGTATGGCAAAGATAACTGCCCACCGATTATGGAGATGCTTCAACAGACCCCCATGCTGGATATCAAAACGCCAGTGCGTCAGGCGCTTCGAAAGTTGCAGGATGACAAAGCAGCCATGGGCATCGTGATCCAAAACGACAAACCCGTCGGCATCGTCACCATCAAAGACCTCGTCGAACCCATCACCGGCGAACTGACAAGTTGGTAAGCCTCCCGGAAGTTTGCCGAAGTCCTCGTAAGCTTTTTTTGAACCATACATGTCCCATTAAGATGTATTGTTTTGTGGCTTGTGTTTCGTATTCGGGCTCAAGACATTTTTTGCCACAGATACACACAGATGAACACAGATAAAGGCAGGCATATCTATGTGTTTTTGTCTTGGAAATCTGTGTGTATCTGTGTTCATCTGTGGCTGAATTGCCTTGAACGCAATTGTTAACATCAAGCCGGTTTAACAAATGTTTTTACTGGAATTGGTATCATAACAATCCCGCCAATAACACCTGCTTGATTGAGCGCTGCATGTTAATGCGGCGCAGGTTAGAATGTTGATCTAGGCACTTGCACCGGATTGACATCCGGTGCTCAATCGACTTCAACACACGAGTTGTAAGCGGAATTAGTATCGAATGAAAGTTAGAGTTGTCGTAGAACAATGTTGGTAAGCAACCATGCCCTGGTCGATCGCCGAAATCGCTGATGCTGTGGAAAAGGGCCTTAAACAACAGGCTCAAAATGATGACGTGGAACAGGCTGTCTACGGCTTTGATCATCATGACGAGTTGGGTTTGCATCCCATCGTGCAGGATGCCATCAAGCAGGCAGGCTTTGGCATCATTCCCGAACAACGCTACCCCGACGATTGGCATAAACGCAAAAAGACTCACGGCCAGCGCTGCGATATCGTCCTCACACCAACACCTGAAATAGCCCAACTCCGCGAACCCGACCTCAAAGGCACGCTCTTTGATTCGACAGGTTTAATTGATGCTGAAGAAGCCTACTGGTTGGAAATCAAGTCCGTCGCCCAGTTCGAAATTGATGGCCCATTTCGACGGTACACCAGTGAATTGCTCTCACCTGTAGCCAAGGACGTGAAGAAAATCTGGAAGGACAGTCGCATCTTCCATGGCGGATTGCTGTTGATCCTGTTCACCGAAAACAAAGAAGTCGGCGACCACGACATCAACGTCTGGCACACCCGCTGCCTCGACCGCGGCTACCCCATCGGCCTACCCGCCGTCCGCAACTTCCCCATCACCAACCGCATCGGCAATGGCCATTGTCATATTGGGTTGTTTGGAGTCAGAGGGGGGTGAGACCTTATTGCTTCCAATTTTTATGCAGCTAATTCCTCTAGAACTTTTTCACGCTTACTCCAAAAAATGGGGAGTACATCGTAATTAGTTAAGGCGTCTGTTACAGCAGCAGATACTTTGTGTTCTGAGTCGTTAAGAATTGCATATACTTTAGAGTCAGGAGATCGAACTTCTTTGGTGTCAAACCATGAAAAAGCGATGGCTTGAGCGGTGTCTCGGTTTGGCCTGTTGATTGTTTGAATAATTCGCTCTGGTTGTTTTCGGGATTTTGGGATTACAAAGTCGAATAAATGATCAAATGTACTCTTGCCTGTAAACTTTGCTTTTGGGGTGTAGCGAATATCGTGCAGATCGAGCCATGAGACTACATCTTCGTAGAAAAGGCTAGAAACCATCGGTGAAGCAAGATAAAACATATCATTGACGGCTAGTACAGCTTGAATCAAATTGTGTTTACGTAATGCAAAATTATCGGCAGATGCATGAACCTCTAACCGTTGGTCATTCAGTTTGATACCAAAGCCATTTAGAGTCATCTCAAGTAAGTCTTGACGCTTTGGACTATTTAATTTACATCCACATTGCTCAAGATCGTCAATAGTGTATCCGTCATCCGTTAAAACAAAGCCAGAGCTTGATTGCTGGGCATAAATCTGAATGTAATCGTTGTGCCTATCAAGGTATGGAGTGGTAATTTCGACCCATTTATCAACTTGGCGTAGTACAGTTTTATCCTTTAACCACACATTGTAATCATCTAACAATTTTTGAATATCTTGAATCATTAAAACAACCCTGCCTCAATGTATGGTGGTTGTGTGATATTGCAATACATCATGAAATCATCCAAAGTTTGAGAAAGATCATCGAGACGTGGAAAATACTCTATAGGTACTGGTATCGCCCACTTATCACCGTAGCCTTCCCGGTAAACATGTAGATGTGGACACGGTATTTCTTCATCATCGGGATTTCGATGTGGTGGTCCTCCAAAATCAAGCCTAAGTAGTATAACTACCTGTCTTGCTCTATTCTGAAACTTGCCACGTCGTAAATCGATACGTGCTCGGCTTATATCCAGTAGAAATTGCTCACGTCGGTCTGCAGAATGAAGTGGCACTACCAATGATTCACCTCCCATTGGGAAGGTTCGTTGTTCAATATCAGACCTGTGCTTCCCCATCGCTATCAGTGCATGAGCTTCGGTTTGTGTAAGATTGATTTCAGCCATAGATACCCCGTGAAAGCGATATTGCTTAGATTAATAGCTATTAAAGTATCGCTGGAGTGGGGATTTATGGCAAGTTTAATTTTACTCACCAAATATCGGTAAGGAACCTGGAAGTTTAGAGTCATTACTATCGAATCAGGATCAAACATTTCACTTTACTTCTCCATCCCAAACCTCAACAATTTTTCTCATCCAACCTTGATTCCCATGCAATCCCTGTCTATTATTCTACGTATTCAGTTCTACGTATACAGTCAGGGTGAATCAAATGAGCGTTTCGCAGAATGATATTGCTAAGGCAGCAGGGGTCAGTCAACGGGCGGTCTCTTTTGCGTTAAACGGTAAACCCAATGTCAGTCAGGAGAAACGTGACGAAATTCTCCGTGTGGCTCGCAAGTTGGGCTACCGGGTCAATACCTCTGCCAGAGCCATGCGCAAGCAGTCCACCGAGGCGATTGGCTTACTGGTTCAGCATTTTAATGTCGGTGATTCCTTCTTTATGGGGATCAACAAGACTTTGCAGGATGCGGGCTATTACACCCTCATTGAGCAGTTCACCGGCGTGTTGCAGTTGGATGAAAAGCCTGCTCGACTGGTGCTTGAGAATGTGGTGGATGGCTTGATCATCATCAATTCGGATGCTTCGCTGGTGGAGTTGCTGCACAACAAATTTGCCAACCTCATTAACCGGACGGTCTGGCTGGAGAGTTCTCATTTTGCGGACTTTGGTTGCATCCAACGTGATGAAGATGGTGTCTGTCAACAGGCAGTGAAACGTCTGGCGGAGCGTGGTTTTCGACGGTTGATTTATATTGAGGATATCGCGGACTTGGATGTCTTGCCCGTGCCGTTTGATGGCAGCAAACCGTACACCGGCGGCTTGCATTATTCATCCCATCAGCGGCGGGAGAGTGTGCAAAAGTATGCTCAGCAAATCGGCATCGAAGTGGATGCCATGGACGCGCATACCCGGACGACAAGAGATGGCATTGAACAGTTGCAGACGCTGCTCAACCAACAAACGCAGACCAAAACAGCGGTCGTCGCTTACGACTATCGCATGGCAGATTGGTGCTTTCATCAGTTGGCGATCAAGGGATTGGTCTGCCCTAAAGACTATGCACTAATGGCATTGGACGAACTGCGGTTTTACAAACAGGAATTGCATTGGCAGGAACTCACCCGTCTGAGTTTTAACCGCGTTAAAGCCGGCCAAATGGCGGCGCAAATGGTTCTCGACATGGTATGTCATGATGCTCAACCCAAGTCCGTCCGCATTGGCGGTGACTGGGTGCAAGGCAAGACGCTCGAGCAGGCAACCGATTGAATTCGTATTCAACAGCGATCATAAAAAAGAGATTCATCGTTAACGAAAGGCTCTCACATGCATACATGCAATAAACGTTCTGTGACTGGTTTTACGCTCATTGAGTTGCTAGTGGTGATCTCCATCATTTCACTGTTGATTTCAATCCTGCTTCCTGCATTAGGAGCAGCACGAAAGACAGCAAGGTCCATGCAGTGTCTGACAATCGTCAAACAATTTGCATCCGTGAATTTTATCTATGCTCAGGATCACACGGATTGGTATATCCCATTACGTGTGACTGATAGCGGGGGTACGGAAGTCTCCCAGGGCCGATGGATTCGCATGACCTATGTCCAGCAGGCCATGGGATCGGATATCTACGCAGGGACGGACTACTGGAAACGCAGCCGGATGTGTCCCGATTCACAGTTACCTTTGACGCAACCTCACCCGTCTCGTGCCAACAATTATTACATGCCCTGGAGCTATGGCATGAACAACACATGGGACGGCGATTGGAACTTTCCCGTCTATCGAACCTATGGCAATTTAAGAGTCCGACACATCACCCAAAGTGAAATGGATTCCCGAAGCCCAAGTAACAAACTCATGTTCATGGACTGCCTGGATATGCAAACCGTCGAAGGCAATACCCGATATTGGGCGGGTACAGATCAATTGACTCTAGCAGCAAGACCCTATGGTGCGATGAGTTTTCGACACGCCAGTGGCAGTGTCATGAACAGTGCTTTTTATGACGGGCATGCCCGAGGTGTTCGTTTTGATGAAGCGGATAACAATGACAAAATGTGGCATCTTGACCCTGATGATTTGATCAATTGATATTGATGTAACGAATTAATAGTTTCGATTTATACTCCATTTGAAAGTGTCAATCCTATGAAGACCCGTTGCGTTGCGGCCTTGGCTATCCTCTTGTCGTTTTCAGTCTGTTGTGCCCAGACACTCCCGCCAAACATTCAGGAAGCGGTGGTTTTGTATCAGCCATTGGATATGTTTCCCGTTGATTTGAATGCTGCGGTTTACCTGAATCAAAACAACGGTTCGCAAGGTTCACTTGTCAAAGTTGATCCTCACACGCTTGAACTGACATGCATTGAAGTATCCAGCAAGCCACTGCATTTACAGTTGGTCGTGCCTGTGGTGGGCAGTATTACCAAAGGGGATACGCTACTGATCCTGCTCGAAGCTCGGACACTTGAACACGATGCTGCGTATGAATCCGGTCGACTGCATTTGAACATGGAACGGCGCGAGACCTGGACCAAGTCCTTGGGGTATTCATCTGCGATTTCTGATGAGTCGCAGCTTCTTGCGATTCCCTTTATCGCACGTGAAGACATTGCCCCAAGCCAAGGGCAGGTGACCATTCCCATTGGCTATTACCCACAGAAAATTCAGATTCAACATCTGCGTCTGCTCAACTTCGGCACGCAGATTCAGGTCGATCAACTCTCCACCAAACAATATGAATATGAAGGCTATCAAGCAGATGCACCTTGGCGGACATTAGCCAATGAACGTATTGAAACGCATCGCAAAGCACCTTTGAATATCACCGTGTTGGATGCAAATCAAAATCCGATTCCTGAGGCAAACGTTCATGTCCAGATGACAAAACATGCCTTCCCATTTGGCACCGCAGTCAATGAATGGCGGATGATCGGGCAAGCCGAAAAAGACATCATTTACCGTGAAAAATTTGAGAGTCTCTTTAACCGGGCAACCAACGAGACAAGTCTTAAATGGACAAGTTGGGTGCAACCGTCACGGCAGGAGATGGCGATGCAGACCCTTGACTGGCTTAATGACCGAGACATCCCGGTACGTGGTCATACACTCGTTTGGCCGTCCTGGAATAAATCACCTGCATTTATCAAAGATCTCCAGGATGACCCTCAAGGTTTGCGTGCTGCAATTGAATCACACATCCGAGAGATCATGACTGCTTGCCAAGGCAAGGTGGTTGAATGGGACGTGGTTAATGAGGTTCACAACAACCGTGATTTGTTGGATGTCCTAGGTGATGAGCAGATGGATGAATGGTTCAGGTTAGCTCGTGAAATCGAACCGCAGCTGCCACTTTTTATCAATGATTTTGGGATACTCCAAGGTAGTGCCGGTTATGAGTTGGCCAAGCAGGAGAGTTACTATCAATTGGTCAAAGGCATGTTGGATCGTGGTGTGCCGCTTGATGGGATTGGTTTTCAAAGTCACTTTCGACTCTATGCGGTGACACCTCCAACACGGGTATGGGAAATTTTGGATCGCTATGCAGCATTGGGGTTAAAGCTCGGCATCACCGAGTACGATTTTGCATGGGTTAGCGAAGCCTTTCAAGCCCAATACCTCAAGGATTATATGACCGCCTGTTTTGCTCATCCGTCGGTGAATCAGTTTGTGATGTGGGGTTTCTGGGACGGCTCGCATTGGCGAGAAGACGGGGGGATGTTTGCATTGGACTGGCGTGAAAAACCATCGCTCGATGTCTACATGGATCTGGTCTTCAACCAATGGTGGACCGATGAAAATAAAGTCACCGATGCCCAGGGACATATCCAGACGCGTGGCTTTTTGGGTGAGTACAAACTGACCGTCACAGCCAACGGAAACACAGTGATTCAGACCCTTTCACTTCCCAAGGATGGCAGCAGCTTACAGATTGTCATGCCTTGAGATCAAGTTTTTTTGATGTTTCTGTAACATATTTCTACAATTGATATTAAATAAAAAATAGCGTACTGAATCCAATGATTCAGTACGCTATTTTTTATTGCGCATCTTGATTTGGGATACCTGAAGCGTATTATGTACTACGCATTCAGTTCTGCGGATTCAGTACTACGCATTCAGTGAGGCGGTATCGATGAGCGTTTCGCAATATGACATAGCCAAAGCTGCCGGAGTCAGTCAACGGGCGGTCTCGTTTGCACTCAACGGCAAGCCGAATGTCAGTAAAGAAAAGCGTGAAAAAATCATCCGAGTAGCTCAAAAAATGGGATACCGTCCAAGTGCTTCGGCCCGGGCGATGCAACGGCGATCCACCGGCGCGATTGGCGTGCTGGTTCAGCACTACACTTCCGAGGAAGCGATGCTCGAAGGCATCAATCGTGTTTTGCAACAGGCTGGATATCACACCATCATTGAGCAGTATGGGGGTGTCCTCAAACTTGATGCCAACAAGTCAAGATTGTTGCTTGAGCGTGTCGTTGATGGTTTGATCATCATCAATGCCGATGAGTCGGTGACGGATCTGGTGCATACGCAGTTTGAAAATCTTGCATCCCAGATGGTCTGGCTTGAGTGTGCTCATTTTGGTACCTCAGGATGTGTCCGACGTGATGAGACGGGGGTGGCAAAGCATGCCGTCGAACAGCTCTCAGAAAAGGGATACGACCGCATTCTCTACATCGAACGACATGCCGGCTTGGAGTCTGGCCGCAAGCAGTTTCCGTACTCGGGGGGCATTCACTACAGTTGTCTGGATCGACACATTGCTGCTCAACAGATGGCTGAAAAACTGGGGATCGAATTTAACTGCATTGACTCGATGCTTCGACTTGAGCCACTCACCAGTGAGCAGTTGGCTGAACATCTTGATCTGAATCGTGGAGACCGTGTGGCGATCCTGGCCTATGACTTTTGGGTTGCCGAGTGGGCCAATCGTCGGCTGTTGCGTTTGGGATTGGATTGCCCACGTGACTATGGCTTGTTGTGTCTGGATGAACATCGGCAATTCAAGACCGCCAACATCTGGCCGGAGTTATCGCGATATACCTTTGATCGATTGGCAGCAGGTCAGCAGGCTGCGCAAATGCTCTTGAGCATGGTCAACGAAAAGTCACAGATCGCATCCCATTGCGTCGGGCCGGACTTGATTCTTGGCCAAACATTTTAATACATCCGCAACCCAAGGAAATGAATATGAACCCTGAAAAAAAGGCATTTACGCTCATTGAGTTGCTGGTGGTGATTTCGATTATCTCCATTTTGATCTCCATCCTTCTGCCTGCGTTAGGAGCAGCCCGCAAGTCCGCCCGCGCGATGCAGTGTCTGACATTGATGAAGCAATACGCATCAGCGAACTTTATTTACGCTGGTGATCACAACGGTTGGTATGTCCCATTTCGCAATACCACATCCGGCGTGACCACGCAGACGACTTGGCAGAAGGTTGAGTACTTCCAGGAATTGATCAAGGCCCGCAAGACACCCAACGGTGGCTCGCAATATTATTACGCTCGCGCCGCCTGCCCTGATGCGACCGAATCACAAGCGACCATGACAGCCAGTGGCTACGTGGATATCACTTTGTCCTATGGTGCCAATTCCACATGGGATTCAAGTTGGTCTTATCCAACCTACAAGACCATTGGCGGGCAGACTTATCGCCTGATCACTCAGTCGGACTTGGATCAACTCAATGTCTCCAAAAAGGTGATGTACTGTGATGCAGTCGATTGGCAGATCAACGGCAACCGCGTGGATAAATGGACTGGACTTGATTCAACGACGAGGCAATCTGTCTCCGGGTACAACGGCTGTATGAGTTTCCGCCATAGCAACGGGCGTGTGATGAATGCGTCGTTTTATGATGGTCATGCCGCTGCCGTACAACAAGCCGATGCATTAAACAACGCGGAGATGTGGGTTCTCCAACCGTAAAAAACACCTTTAAACAAGTACTATTTTGGACGTTTACCACGTTGCGATGCAGTGTTGGTATTCCACAATCAAATTTAAAAGGATTCGCTGTGAAACAATTGAGTCGATGGTTTATGTTCCCGATGTTACTACTCGTTAGCACACTGGTTCATGCACAGGACAAACCGGTTTTACCAGACAACGGGACGGCGATGATCCCGGTTGATGCCTTGTTCGTCTCACCCTTGGAAGGTGCCGCGATCAAGTCCGTCATCAAGTCGCAGGTGCCGGTTAAGGATATGCATTTTGACAAGGCATTGCGGGTGTCCATTCCAGTCAAACCGCAATGGGACCGTGACATTCAATTGAATATCCCGACCACTTTGCCGATTGCTGACGGTGATGCGCTCTACTTGGAACTGTGGGCACGTACGCTTTCGTCGGATGATGCGCAGAACCAAATGGGTGAGATTCGTCTGGTTCTTGAACAGAATTTCAAGCCATGGAAAAAGATCATTTGGATGAAGCAGGAAGTCGGCAAGCAGTGGACGCATTTCCAGATTCCCGTGTTGTCGCGCATGGTCTTGGATACTGGTAAAGCCAAGGTTGCCTTGCGGCTGGGGGGGCGTCAACAGGTCTTGGAACTTGCGGGGCTGCGACTGCTTAATTTTGGCAAGACAGTTGATGTCAAAACGCTGCCACACTCGGATTTGAATTACATGGGGATGGCACCGGATTCACCGTGGCGTGCCGAGGCTGAAAAACGCATTGAACAGTATCGCAAGGGGGATTTGGCTATCAAGCTTGTCGATCTTTCTGGTAAGCCCATCACCAATGCGCAGGTGCATGTACAGATGACGCGACATGCTTTTTCATTTGGCAGCGTCTATAACACCCGCTGGTTTCATGGCAAGAATTCTGTCACCGCCGATGCCGCAAAGTATAAACAGACCTTTAAGGAACTGTTTAACATCGGTGTGGACGAAGGCGCAATGAAATGGACCGCATGGGAAAACCCAAAAGCATGGGCAGGTATCAATGCGTCATTGGATTGGATGAAGCAAAACAATATCGACGTCCGCGGACACTGTCTGGTTTGGGGGAGTTTCCTGCGCATGCCCAAGGATATCCCGTCGATCATCGACAAGCCGGATGTCCTTAAACGCCGGATCATCGACCACATCCATGATGCAGTTGGAGCAACACGTGGCAAGGTCATTACATGGGACGTGGTCAACGAACCCCAATCGCATACAGACGTCTTTAAAAATCTGGATGACGAAGTGATGGTCGATTGGTTTAAGGCAGCACACGAAGCGAATCCCACTATCGGTCTGACACTCAACGAAACCACTACCGGCTCCATGGACGGCGGGATGGATCGCTTTGAAAAGCATGCTCGGATGTTGATGGCCAAAGGTGCTCCGATCACGTCATTGGGTTTTCAATCGCACTTTAGCCAGTTGGGTATGCCGATCCCCAAGGTCTATGCCATCCTCGAACGCTTTGGCAAACTGGGACTTGATCTGGAGATCACCGAATTTGATTATTCAGGCGTGGATGAAAACATGCAGGCTGCATTCACCCGTGACTACATGACGATTTGTTTTAGCCATCCGAAGGTGACTTCATTTTTACACTGGGGATTCTGGGCCGGTTCACACTGGCGTCCGGATCGCGCGTTGTTCAACAAGGATTGGACCATCAAACCCAACGGCCAGGCGTATAAGGATTTGGTCTTTGGCAAATGGTGGACCGATCAAAAACTCTCCACTGACTCCCAAGGCAGCATTCAAACGCGTGGATTTCTTGGTGATTATACGCTGACCATCAAAGCCGATGGCAAGACGATGACCCGGACTTTGAGATTGGGCAGTGAAGGTAGTACGTTGAAAATCGTGATGCCGTGATCGTCCATTTTGAATGATTGATATCGAACTACCCGCAGGAATTAGTGTACGCCACTTCCTGCGTTTTTTTTTAGTGGAGCGATTGAATGGTGCCTGACCTCATTTGATTGCGCTGCGTGGTGATGGGTTGGCAATTTATTCAATCCATCACCAAGCTTGGTGCCATGCTTTGAAGGAACTTTACTCGATCATCTGACCGGTATTGCAGTTGGCAATTCGAGCCATTCGTTTCCTTCTCGTGAAGACTTTTTTTAATCAGTCTCGGGGTTGTACTAGTCTGAATTGGTTTTATTATTGCATAAATTTACATATTATAAATTTTGTTGGTTGGTTTTAAAAAAACATATAAATATTTGTATAAAATAGTTTAAAATATCAACACATAATTTTATTTTATAATATTTTCACTATTTTTCATTGACATTTCTGAATTCATTCCTAGGCTTCTTAGAACGAAGTTGTAGGTGTGGTGAAGTTGTATCTGTGTGATTATTCATCCACGCCGAGGGGTGTTTGATACTCGAAATTAAATGTAATTTTTAGCTGTGTGACACACTGGGGATGAGTAATCCCTGAGTAGTCACGTGAAGCGAATGATTGGTGACTATTGGGTAGATGGTCTGATGTTTGGTGATTCTTCAGTCAGGCTTGCCATGATTCATGGATCGTAAAAATATCAGTACACAGCAGGTCGACATTTGTGATGCTGCGAACAATTCTGCACGCATGCATGTCGCGCGATGTGTATCTGTACGCGCATAAGCAAAACAATCCTCGGTACGAAAAAATGATTCAATAAGTTGAATCGTCTGAGCTTTTCTCCCAATGAATGAACACGTTCTTGAGTTGGATAGGGCAACGCCTATTGTTTGCCCCAAGGTCATATATCAGGCATTTCAAAGGAGACATATTATGGCGTCACGCATGCGATGGAAGAAGATCATCGGGTCACTGTTTCGATCTTCATCGCGTCCATCTCGGTACAATTCACAGAGTTTAATTGAACCATTAGAACCCCGTGTCCTGTTGAGTGCGACCATCGGTGGTGGTGCGATCAATGATCCAGCTTTGGGTGCAGCACCGTTGTACAACGTCGGTGAAGGTCAGGATTTCGTGCTGGTCAAAAACTGGGACTTCGGCACCACCGGCGACAGCACTATCACCGATCAGGCGGTGATGAACAACCATTTCATGTATCACGATCAGTTTGGCGTCTATAACAACGGCGGTGGCAACTACGGCGCGAATATTGTCGCCCCCGATGCGGCACATGCTCTTTCCGGTCAACCCGTCGAAGGTGTCAATACCAGTGGTCCGGTTCGCGAGTTCAACGGTGATGCACTAAGGACGTATTTGGTTCCGCTGGATGATGCCACGCAAGTTCATCCCACTTATGAAAAGGCTGGCTCCGGTTCATTTCAAGCGACATGGACCTTGCCTAACGGCGGATCACGACTGGGGCAGAACATGCTCTGGGAAACGCGCGTTCGCTATGTGACGCCACCTTATTTCTGGTTTGCCATCTGGACCTGTGGCAACAAGTGGAGTCAAGGGGCAGAGATCGACACCGTCGAAAGTTTCGGCTACGACAATGGTGGCGGCTACACCAATTTCGATGGTGACTACTGGCATGCCGACTCCGTGGGCGGCACCGACGAGACGGATTACAGCAGTTGGGCCAACGGCATGGCGTCCAACGGGATCACCAACTACGACGCAACCCAGTGGCATACCTGGTCACTGCTTTACCGTACCGATGACAGCTTCTCAATCTATGTCGATGGTATCGAAGTTCAGAGCGGCGATATTGACTGGACCTATAAAGCCACAGCAGATGGTGAACCGATCAATATGAGCTTTATTTTTGATGGCAGTTGGGGGCATTCAGGAGTCGACAGTGTCAACCATTGGCTTGATGCTTCGGCATTCGATGATGTTTACTACGACTGGGACTACAGCCGTGTGTATCTGGCAGACGATATTCCCGCCACACCGGTGGATGTGACCAACGCAAGTTTTGAGACCGGCGATCTGACCGGTTGGACGGTGGCATCCAGTGGCGGCTACGGATCAGGCGTCAACGTCGTTGACAATATTGCCAATCAGCAGAATCAGTACCCCACATTCAGTGACCCATTGCCCGGTGATGCCGACGGTGACTTTTACGCCAGCCTGCGCGGGTACGGCACTGATCAGTCCACCTACATCTACCAGAACATCGGCCAACTCAAAGCCAACACCACCTACATTCTCAAAGCTGCCATCGGTGTGGGGCGTTACGACACCAATCCGCCTGAAGCTCATCTTTCATTGATCAACGGCACCGACCACACCGGCACGGTACTGGCCACCGCCGATGTCAGCACACTGGGACTAAACCAGTATGCTAATGATTTTGAAGACTTGGTCGTCACCTTCAAAACCGGCGACACCGTCAGTGGTGACCTGTCCATTGCCATCGAAACAGTCGGTGGATACAGCTCAATTAGTGCCCTGCGTATGGACAACGTTCGTCTAAGCGAATACACCGAGCCAGCCACGGGGCCGATTGTGACCAATGCTGACTTTGAAGAAGGCGACCTGACCGGCTGGACTGTCACCGCCAGTGGTGGATGGGGATCAGGTGCCAGTGTCACCGACAACGTTGCCAACCAGCAGGCGCAATACCCGGTCTTCAGTGATCCATTACCCGGTACTGCCAGTGGCCAATACTACGCAAGTCTACGTGGCTATGGTGCGGATCTCGCCTCGTTCATGTATCAGGATGTCGGTGAACTTCAGCCTTACACCGAGTACACCCTCACTGCGGCCATCGGTGTTGGACGTTACGATTTTAATCCGCCCCAAGGCACGCTTTACCTGATCAACGGCAGCGACGAAACCGGCACCGTACTTGCTTCAGCCGACTTCAGCTCGCTGGGAATGAGTCAGTATGCCAACAATTTTATGGACCTTGATGTTACATTCACCACCGACGCCATTGTCACAGGTGATCTGACCATCGCGTTTGAAACTATTGGGGGTTACACCTCTATTTCACCAGTCCGATTGGATCATGTTCGCTTGACTGCCGTGGAAGTCGAGCCACAGCAAGCGGTGGTCAATGGTGATTTTGAAAACGGCGACACCACCGGCTGGACCACTGTCAGCAGCGGTGGTTGGGGATCAGGTTCGGGTGTCATCGACAATGTGGCTGACCAGCAGAATCAATATCCGAGCTTCGATCCATTGCTGCCCGGCACAGCCAGCGGATCGCACTATGCCACCTTGCGTGGATACGGTGCGGATCAGTCTTCATTCCTGTACCAGAATGTCGGCGGACTTCTGGCTAATACGACATACACCTTGACCGTGGCCATCGGCGTGGGACGCTTTGACTACAACCCGCCCAACGGTGTCATCTCGCTGGTCAACGGCAATAACCAGAACGGTTCGATCCTCGCGTCATCACAAATCAGCTCGCTTGGCATGGGGCAATACGCACATAACTTCATGGACCTGACCGTCTCTTACACCACCGGCTCAAGTGTAATTGATGACCTGACCATCGTGATTGAAACAGTTGGTGGTTATAGCTCCATCAACACGCTACGCTTCGATAATGTTCGTTTGACGCTAACGCCTGTTGCTTAAAAGCATACTGCAGAGCATTCGGCACATTTCATAACAACAAGAAACCAAGGCAGTGTTACGATTTAGCGCACCGCCTTGGTTTTTTCTTTCTCAGTTGAATCTGTGGTCAATTTGTCTTGAGCCCGGATGCGAAAGGCAAGCCACCATGCACGAGATTTTAATGAGACTGCTATCAGGATGATTTATTGACATGCCATGGTCCTCTTGACCGAACGATACTTTGCAGTTGTATCCGGTCGACGCTTTGCCCCACTGATTAAAACGTGTGCAGCCACCGTTCGGCTCGTTGGCTTGGTGTGTTTAGAGGCATGTAAATAGGAGTGGCCTTCAACCCCACTTGGGCATCATGCGACGCAGGGTTTGTCTCAAAGACTGCATCGTCTTGCGATAGTGGTAGGTCATGGCGGTGATGAGAATCCGTAGCCGCAGTTGTTTAAGGGATGTGTCGTTGGGCTTGAGTTTCATGGCTTGGATCAACCAGAACTTGGCACGACGGATTTCGCCGATTTCGAGGTATGCCAACACCAGATTGTGCATGGCCAGTGTATTGTGCCCATTAAATGTCAGCGATAATTTCAGGTCGGATATGCCATGCCCACGATCGTCAAGTAGCACGCGTGCGACGCCTCGCGTCAGGTACGCAGTGCTTAGTGTTCGACGGTCAAGTAGTGTGGGGGCCTGCATGAGAATCGGCGTGAGTATCTTCATGGCCGGCTCAGCCATCCGAAGTTCCACCATCAATTGGGCGATGTCGACCTTCTGCTGATGGGTGTGATTGCCAAGTGCCTGTTCTTCACGCAGCAGGATTCGGGCGCGTTGCAGATTGCCACGACGGGCTTCTATCCGAGCCAATCCCAAGCGCACGCAGGGCAGCGTTTCGTCGAGGCGTTGGGCGACCTGTAATTCTGATTCTGCTGCATCCAGGTGTCCAGCGAGCAGGGCGATTTCACCAAGATGAAGCCTCGCATCGGCCTGTGCAGGATCAAGCTCCAAGGCGTGTTTGAATTTTTCGCGCGCTTCGTTGTGCTTGCCCATCTCACTAAGCAGAATGCCCAGGTTCACCAGCGTGTCCAGATCGCCGGGGTCTTCACGGAGTTGTCGCAGGAAATAGGAATGCGCCCGAGCGTGCAGCCCCTTGTTCCAATAGGTCATCGCCAGATTGGCAAAGGCATCAGGGAAATGCGGGTCGAGTTCCAGACAGCGATCCCAACACCAGATGGCTTTATCGTACTGTCCAACCTGCACGAGACTCTGGGCAATGTGGTCGTAGCAGCTTGGGCACTCGTCTTCGATCTGACGCGCCAGGTAGAACATCTCCTGAGCCTTGTCATGATCACCAAGCTGTACATATGCAAGAATGCGATAGCAATAACCTGCTTCACAGTCGGCATCAATCTGATTGACCGTTTGAAGATGGCTGATCGCTTGCTTGGGCTTTTCAATTTGCAGATAGCATCGGGCAAGGTGCAGCAGGGTGTCGATGTCATTGTCTGCAAGTGCCAATGCATCGCGGAAGCTGATGATTGCATCCTCGTAGCGGTCGAGTTCTTCGAGAACCAAACCTAATCCGTAGTGCCACTCGGATTGAGCCGGATTACAGGACAAGGCACGTTGCAGGGCGTTGAGCGCTTTTTCCCATTGGCCTGCTTCGTAATACTTGTGTGCCTGTTCGGCATGTTGCTCGGCTTCAAACCATTCGTTCATGGCGACGGATCCTGCCCTGGAAGTCGTCCCGATGAAGCGTCACGCGACGCAAATCGATTACAGAAACTATCGGCAAGTTGAATTGATTTTCCGCAAAACATCGCCGATTTTCGACGAATGGGAAACACCTTGCCGATATGAGTATCATACACTTAATTGTGATCAGGGACTAGGGACGCCAGCTTGCCTTGTCGTGTTCTGACAAGTGGTACTGGCTTTCAAAACCCCGTATTAAGCAACCAAACCGGCATTGTTCGGTATATAGAAGTAATCATGACACAGAAAAAGTTTCACGGCATAGACAGCGTATCGCTTGGAGCACTGCTTGGGGTGGTGATGTCACTTAGTCCCATGGCAGCTCTTGCGCAGGATACAACTGTCCCTATAACCCCAGTGGCACCCCAACCCCAGACGCCTGTTGTGACAGAAACGGCTGAACAAAAAGCACAAAAACGTGACATGGACCTGCTCATGTCCGTGCTCGTTGAGACCAAGCTTTCCATGGATCAGCGACGTGAAGCAGCATTGAGTCTATTGCGTAAAGGTTGGGATCAGGCGGTCAGTGCATTGGTCGACGAATTCCATAAACCCTCGGACCCCAGCAACCAACAGGTGATCGCTCAAGCAGTAGCTGGTTTTGCAGGCACGCCGCCACACGCATTTGTCTCGCCACTACTCTCAGCTTTGCAGGAAGATAACGAGAATCTGATTGACAATGTGGCTGCAGCATTAGGCCGATACCAGGATGAACCGCAAGTCACCAGCCAACTTGTCGCCTTGGCAGTGGACAAAGCACTGAATGTGAGAATCCGACGCGGCGCGATCGTTTCCCTGGGTTACCACCGAAACCGTGATGTCGTAGGCGTGCTGATTAGTCTGCTTTCAGCTCAGCAGCCGGCGCAAGTCCGAGCTGCCAGTTCTGCGTCGTTGGCCCGACTTACAGGTATCCATCGCTTCGGCCAGAACCTTGCCCAATGGAGCGTCTGGTGGGAGTCACACCGGGATTTGGATGAAAAGCGATGGCTCTCATCATTGATTGGAAACTTTGCGAACCATGCTGCAGCATTGACTACTGAAAACCAGCGTGTCACCCAACGACTCGTCGAATCCCAACGCCAACTTTATCTGGGGACTCCGACCGAAGAGCGTACCGCCATGCTTGAAAAGATGATGGCTGCCCCCGAACTTTCCATGCGACTGATGGCATTGGAACTCATCGTCCAGCGACTCGTCGATCAACAGCCCATTGGGGCAACCTTAAGAGCAGCATTAATCGTGGCATTGGGGGATTCATCTGCCCAGGTCCGAAGCCGATGCGCCCAACTCATTCGTGATTTGAATGATCCATCAGGTGCCGACGCCATTGCTCAGCGTTTGGACACCGAGACAGACCCGACCGTATTACGCGCCTACTTGTTGGCCATGGCAGACATGCCTCGTGAAGAATCGTTAACACGGGCGATGCAGTTACTAGGTGATGTCGAACTTCAGAACCCGGCAGCTGGTGTATTGGAACGCGCGATTGCCGACGGATTGGTGACCGAGCAGCACAAGCAGGCATTGACCAAGCAACTGCGTCAACTCACAGCAGGCGATGACACATTGTCTCCGAAGATGATTGAACTGCTCGGGCGCGTTGCGACAGAAGATGACTGGCTTCGGATCGCTGGCTGGATGGACAGTCCCAAGGACACAGTACGGATCGCAGCTGCACAGGCTTGGGCAGCGTCGGATCGCCCATTGGGTGAGTTAGCCAAGCGTGCTGAGTCGGAAATGTTTATGCCGATTTTGTTGCGTGCCGCAGTGCGACGTGGCAAGGAAGGTGCGACGCTCGTGCAGATTGCTCGCTTCAAGCCCAAGTCCGAGCAGCTCGAAGAGTCCTGGCAGCAAGCCATGTTAGCCATGGCAACACGCGTACAGGCCTCAGACTTGGTCGAAGCGGATCGTGCGATGGCGCAGCATGAAAATGTCGCCCCGATTCGTGAACGCCTGTTGTCTGCAGCCATAGGTGAGAGCAATGTCAATGCTGATGTGCAGCTGCTTTTAGCTCGTGCATCAGTACGACTGGAAAACAGTCAGGCAATCCAGGCGATGGCGGACCTTGGGCTCGTTGAATCGCGTAGTCAGAATCTCACAGCAGAAGTCCTTCAGCGACTCCACTGGTTGACCGTACGTGCTGCGATGGAGTCTTCACAGCCAGAAAAAGCATGGCAGACAGTTGATGCCTGGTTTGTAAGTCTGGAAACAACCCAAGCCAAACAGGATCTTGCTCAAAGGTTACTCACCTATGTCACGGGGCGTATTATCAAAGCCATTGACGCCCGTCAGATTGACCAGGCTACGACTCAATTAGCACAACTTCGAAAACATGTTCAGGAACATTTGCTTGCGACGTCTATGAGCAAGCTCGATGAATTGTCTAGCCGAATCACCAAGACAACTCAGCAGATTGCAAAGGATCAAGCTGCCGCGTCCGCAGCGACTTCCACTGATACGCAAACTGTCAATACGTCAGGTGTGCCTTTAACCAGCCCGTGATTGGGGCATCACCTGATTGATTAATATCACAGTCTTACTAATTTGCCATTCATCTTTGATTGACAGGTGGGTTTGCAGTCACTTGGCTTCCCATTTGTAAATGATGTCACCTTGTTCAAGCTGGCTACGGACTCTATACTGTCTGATCTGTCAATAAACCGAGAAATGAGGATCGCCATGGAAAGTACTATCCGCGGAAAAGCATACGTTTTGGGTGATGATATCGATACCGATCAGATCATCCCCGCTGAATTTCTGTCCTACAATCCGTCGGACCCCGAAGAACGCAAGTACTTTGGGATGTATGCCATGGCCGGCCTGCCTAAGGGCAAGTTGGGATTACCCTCTGGCGATGTACGATTTGTGCCTGAGGGCGAGTTTAGCTCTGAATACACTATTGTCATCGGTGGCAAGAACTTCGGTTGCGGTTCTTCACGCGAACATGCTCCCTTGGCCATTGCCGAAGCTGGCGCCAAAGTGGTCATCGCAGAGTTTTATGCACGGATTTTTTACCGCAACTGTGTCAATGGCGGCTATTTGCTTCCATGTGAGTCCGTCGAACGACTGGTTGAAGTGGTGAATACCGGCGATGATCTGGAAGTGAACATCGAAGCAGGTACCGTGACAAATTACACCCAGAACACGACTTACCAAGTCAAACCGCTTGGCGATATCAAGCCCATTGTCGATGCCGGTGGTGTGTTTGCCTATGCCAAAGAAAACGGCATGCTTGACGACTGAAAAGTTGTTGGGGGAAAGTTCTTTAAAAAGTATAAGTGTTTGTTAAATATGACACAAAAAGTGTCGATACTGTGTAATGCGCAAGTGACGGATGGGGTAATTCATAGCCGATAACGATCCGCGAACTTGAACAAAACGCGATTGACATGTAAACTACCCGTCTACCAATTCCTCAGGCTGGCGAACCTTTCGTTTCTGTCGCCTGCTTCGTGTGTGTGCTTAGTTGCCGTGGGATGATACGGCCAATACGGAGTCTATATAAGTGGCGAAGAAAACCCAGAAAAAGTCGGGCACCAAGAAGGCAACCACCAAGAAGGTTGTTAAAAAGTCGACCAAGAAGACTGTGGCCAAGAAGCCGGTAACCAAAAAGGCTGCTGCTTCCAAAGCGACCACCAAAAAGGTTGTCAAAAAGACAACCAAGAAAACGATAAGTAAAAAGTCGACTGCCAAGAAAGCGACCACTAAAAAGGTGTCAGCTTCCAAGGTTACCCCAAAGGCTCCGGCTAAAACCAAAAAGACACGAACCAAGAAAAACGGTGTGGCAACGGATGCCGCAGCTCCAGTTGCATCCACCGGTCCCAAGAAAATGGTTTCGCGTTCCAACGGTAGCGCCGTCTCTGAACGTGTTGCCAAGTTGAGGATGCGTTTGGGACGTGGGGGGACGAACACCACACGCGTTACGCTTCCTGAAAAACCATTGACAGAAGCACAGCTTAAGAAAATCAAGTCCGGTCTTGGCAAGAAAGACCTCAAGTATTTCAAGCAATTGCTTTTGAATAAGCGTCTGGAAATTCTCGGTGACTTTGCTCAACTCGCTCAGGACGTTAAGTCTGCTGGCGAGGGGGTCTCTTACGAGCATATGGCAGATACCGGGACCGACAACTTTGAGCAGGAATTCAACCTCGGTCTCATGGAGTCCGAACGCAACATGCTCGAACGCGTCAATCGTGCGTTACTCCGCATCGAAGACAAAACCTATGGCGTCTGCGTTATGACTGGCAAGCCCATCAATCGTGAACGTCTCGAAGCCAAACCATGGGCGCGTTATTGCATCGAAGTGGCACGTGAACTCGACCGCCAAGGTCTCTTGGATAAGTAAACCGCCAGGTTTGGGTCGTGACTCTAAACAGGCTTTGATCGCCGATTGGAGATGACGGTGACTACGTCCCCGACACAATCAGATCGGCCCGAGCCTGCTCAGCAAGCACCTGTGCAAGCGGTGCGTTTTAGCCCGAAGGTGCCGCTGATCCTGTTCCTGACAACGCTCGTCGTTGTGCTTGGCAGTGATCTATTCATCAAATCGTGGTCCTTTGAGCATGTCGCAGGCCAGCCCGTTGAGCTTGTTGCAGGTGCTGACAATACACCGGCTGATATCCCACAGCATATCGGCATGTCCGTGGTCCCTAAACTCCTGGCATTACGCCTTACTCTCAACACTGGCGCAATCTTTGGTATTGGCAAAGGTGCGCAATGGTTTTTTGTCTTCGTCAGTGTGATTGCGACTGCATTTATCTGTTTCCTGTTTTGGCGCGCACCTCGCAACGCCTACACCATTCAGATTTGCTATGCACTGATCCTTGCTGGTGCCCTGGGCAATATGTATGACCGGATGGTCTACAACGCGGTTCGTGATATGTTCTGGCTTTTCCCAGGTGTGCATCTGCCATTTGGATTGAATTGGCCTGGCGGCAGTCCAGATATGTATCCGTGGCTGTTTAACATCGCGGATGTGGCATTGATCGTCGGCGTGTTGACGCTTATGGTTTTGGTGCAGTTGGCAGACATGCGTCAACGAAAGCTTGCCAAAACTTCAGACTGATCGCAACACGCTCTGGATGCCATTGCGTTCCAAGGTAAAACGTTCGACTTGGATCATCGATTGCTTCGATCAAGCCATCCGGCGACTTGGCAACCACCCGCATTGTTCCCGCGTCTTTGACGGCCTGCCGGTGATACGAGCAGACCATCGGTTCATCGCAAAGCATCTGCTCAAGCCATTTGCATGATGCCACGACATCAATACTGTGCAAGCTGTCAGCTTGATGTAACTCTGGCTGATCCATCACATCCGGCAGGTACTGTTCCAATTTACCGCCGGCATGCAAGGCCATCATCTGCATCCCCAGACATACACCCAACACCGGTTTGGCCGAATACTGTTTAGCTAACACATCCAGCAGGGCGATCTCAAATGCCTGACGCTCGGGGGCAATAACGCGGGCTTTGGGATGCAGGTCTTCGCCAAACGGTCGGGTGTCCGGATCGTTGCCACCGGTGAAAATGAAGCCGTCACATCGCTGGGCATAATCATCCACCAACGCGATTTCCTGTGGTAAATGCACCGGTAAGCCACCTGCTTCAGTCACTCGTTTGCTATAGGTCATCGCGGTGACGTACTTGTTGCTTGCCGTCGAATCATCAACATTATCAAGCACGATGCCAATGAGAGGTTTTCTGGTCATTTGTACTTTCCAGCATGCTTATGTCCAAGACATTTAACCACAGATAAACACAGATGGACACAGATAAAGTCAGACAATTCAGATTCATTACGAAATTTAAAAATCTGTGTTTATCTGTGTCCATCTGTGGTTAATTGCCTTTTTGCCTTGGCCTAATCCCTAATCCCTAATCCCCAATCCCTGTTTTTGCTACAATGACCGACTCAACAGGAATCAATCATGCAACACGCTTATCAACAATGTATCAACCCCGACTGCAATGCGACATTCGGCACCGATGAAGTGCATGTGTCCTGCCCGACATGTTCGGCCAAGGGTGTCTCGTCACTTTTGGATATCCGCTACGACTGGTCAAAGCTGCCGGTCCCTAAAAGCCTGGCCCATTTTGAGTCACGCTGGGCCACCAAAGGCCGTGGCGACACCGGCAAACTCGACTTCTCGGGCATCTGGCGGTTCCGCGATTTGCTGCCATTCTACAACAACGAAAGTGACATCGTCACCGTCGGAGAAGGGCGTACACTGCTTCAATCCGCGGATTTGCTGGCCAAGCAGATCGGCGTCGATGCTGGGAATCTGTTCCTCCAATATGAAGGCTTAAACCCCTCAGGCAGCTTCAAAGACAACGGCATGACCGCTGCCTTTACGCACGCCAAGATGGTCGGAGCCTCCCGTGTTGCCTGTGCTTCGACCGGTAACACCTCCGCATCGCTGGCACTCTTTGCCGCCCATGCCGAGATGGTCGGAATCGTCTTCATCGGTTCAGGCAAGATCGCCTATGGCAAGCTCAGCCAGGCACTGGACTATGGCGCTCGGACCCTGCAAATCCAGGGTGACTTTGATGCCTGTCTGCATCGTGTCAAACAAATTGCTACGGAAAATAAAGAACTTGGCATCTACCTGATGAACTCGGTTAACCCGTTCCGTTTGGAAGGTCAGAAGTCCATCATGTTCCGCGTACTCGAATCGTTGAATTGGGAAATTCCCGATTGGATCGTCGTCCCCGGCGGCAACCTCGGGAACTGCTCAGCATTCGGCAAAGCCTTCATGGAACTCAAGGAACTGGGACTCATCGACCGCATCCCGCGTTTGGCAGTGATCCAGGCAGCCGGTGCCAATCCATTGCATGTGCTCTACAACGAGAAGGGCATTCGTTGGAATGATGGTCGTCCCGATCATGCGACGATCAACGCGTTTTACAAGCAGATGGATGATGACAATTACCACGCTCAAACGGTGGCGTCTGCCATCGAAATTGGTCGCCCGGTGAACCTCATCAAGTCCCTGCGTGCATTGGATGTGATGGATGGCGTCGTCCGGCAGGTCGATGATCCGACGATCCTTGAATACCGCGCGATGGTCGCCCGTTATGGCTTTGGCTGTGAACCAGCCAGTGCTGCAAGTGTCGCCGGTGCCCATATGCTCCGCAAGGAAGGGCTCATCAGTGCAAGTGACAAGGTGGTCTGCATTCTCACCGGCCACGAACTCAAAGACCCCGATGCCACCGTCAAATACCACACCGGTATCGACATGAAAGCCGTGCAGGAGTCCGCCCCACGCTCTGAACCCAAGGGGTGTATCGCCAACAAACCCATCCCCGTCGCAGATGACTTGGATGCCATTATCGCTGCGATTGGTGCGCCAGCCCAAGTCGGGTAAACATTCACCTAATTCAAACATTCACAACGAGCAGAGTCTAACGGCAATGCTCGTTGTTTTTTATATGCATGTTCTTGCTGAATCGGCATGACAATACGCTATCATGGAGACGTTCAAACGGACTCTTGGACGGTTACCATCTGCAAGGGATTTTCATGACGATTAACAACCTCATACTCGCTGCTTGGGAAATTAATTGGGATAAGGTTAAGGGCTTCTGGGAGACCGAACTTTTCAGTATTGGGGACGCCAATACCAAAGTGACCGTCAGCCAACTTGTGATTACCGTTTTGATGCTCCTTGTGGGCTTGATGGTTATCAGTTTTCTAACCAAGTTGATTTTCAATGCCGTCGTCAAACGAAGTCGCATCAATGACCAGGCAGCGGTCGTGATCCAACGCCTCACCTACTACATACTCTTGAGTTTGTTGGTGATCAGTTGTCTGCAAGTGGCAGGTATTCCGATTACTGCATTGACTGTCATCGGTGGTGCTTTGGCTATCGGTGTGGGTTTTGGTGCACAGAACATTGTCAATAATTTCATCTCCGGTTTGATCCTGCTCATTGAACGACCTATTCGCGTCAACGACATGATTGAAGTCGACAGCCATTTGGGGAAGATCGCTGCCATCAATTCACGATGTACGCGTCTTCGCCGTGTCGATGGAATTGACGTGCTCATCCCCAACAGCACCTTGCTGGAAAACAGTGTGATTAATTGGACACTGACCGATGATATTGTTCGCGGTGATGTGGAAGTGGGCATTGCCTATGGCTCGGACACTCAGTTGGCCCGACAGATTTTGCTGGAGATTACCGATGCCGAAGACCGTGTTATCAAGAACAATCCGATGCATGAAGTGAAAGTGTTCTTCAACTCCTTTGGCGATAATTCGCTGGTGTTTAATGTCTATTTCTGGATGCATGCCACCCAGGCAGGCCAGATTAAAGAGCTATGCAGCGATCTGCGATTTGAGATTGATAAACGGTATCGGGAAGCGAATATCAGTATCGCCTTCCCGCAACGTGATGTGCATTTGGATACCCTTAAGCCGCTTGAAATCAAAATGGTTGAGTCGTCGCAGAATGGTTAATCCAACCGGTTTCTTGAGCTCGTCAAGGAGATGAATATGTCAACACAGGAAGTCATCGGCCGGACGCTTAACCAGGCCAAAGGTATGGCCGGACAGGCGTTTAATCTGGCAGGGAATACGCTCGGTTTTGCAAGACGTCACCTGCTGACGCTGCCTCATATGCATGTGTCCAAATCACGGCCCGGATCTTCGCCTGGACTGACTCACGAAGACCTGCAGAACATGCCCGTCGGCGATCAGAAAGTCTCCATCCATTGCATTGACTACTGCAAAGACTGGCAGCAGACACGTGAAATCGAATTGGACGACCTTGAAGCATTTCTCTCCAATTCGCGACCTGAGGGGACTACGGTTCGATGGATTAACATTGATGGGTTATCCAATCCGCGCGTCGTGCAGAAACTTGCCAGCAAATACAAACTGCATCCCTTGGCAGTTGAAGACGTCTTTCATGTTCCCCAACGTCCCAAGGTTGAAACCTACCCGCAAACCACTGATGTCTCAGCACGTTTATTTTTGGTCATGCAAATGTTGTATGTGGTCGATCGTCAACTGCACTGCGAACAGGTCAGTTTGTTTCTCGGGCATAATACGGTGTTGACCTTCCAACAGCAGCCGGGCGATATTTGGGATCCCATCCGCGAACGCATCAGCAACGACGGCTCACGTCTGCGAGTACAGGATGCGAGCTTTCTGGTCTATGCACTGCTCGATGCGGTGATCGACCACTGCTTCCCAATACTTGAAATGTTCAGTACACAGCTTGAAGAACTCGAAGAAAAGGTCATGGAGGATGCGGATAAACAGATCGTCAAAAAAATCTACCGCATCAAACGTGAGTTGATCATGGTCAACCGACAGGTCTGGCCGATGCGTGAAGTCTTGCGACAACTTCAACACGAAGACGTGACATCCGAACTGATGAGCGATATGACGCGGACCTATCTGCGCGATGTCTATGACCATGCGGTTCAAATTATCGAAATCGTCGAAACCTACCGCGATCTGGCATCAGGCTTGGCAGACATGCACATGACCGTGGTGAGTAACCGCATGAACGAAGTGATGAAAGTCCTCACCATCTTCGCGAGCATCTTCATCCCCATCACCTTTATTGCCGGCGTCTATGGCATGAACTTCGACAACATCCCCGAACTACATTACAAGAACGGATACTTCGTGTTCTGGGGCATCATCATCACCGTGACCGTCAGTATGCTCGGTATGTTCAAATATAAAAAATGGCTGTAAATCAAGGCGCATCATGAGATCAGGTTATCGCAAGGCTTTTACCACACAGACACAGAGTAAGAAGACAAGAACATATTGGTTCGATGCCTTTCTCTGTGTCTCTGTGGTTCATCCAAACGAGTATGACTTCTCACCGCGCCCGATCCAACAGTCGGTATTGAATCGCTTCAGCGACATGTTGGATGGTGATTTCTTCACTGCCTTCGACATCGGCAATTGTTCGTGACACCCGGCGGATTTTGTCATACGCACGTGCAGACAGATTCAACTCGTTCATCGCCTGACGGATCAACTCGGTGGTCGGGCCATCCATTGCTGCAATTGTATTGAGTTCACGACCACTGAGTGTGCTATTGGGTTTAAGGGGACCGCCATTGCGTTTGATTTGTTTTTGTCGTGCATTGACGATGGTGTTGCGCATGCTTTTGGAGTCGGTACCATCACGTTGGTTGGACAATTGCGTAAACGGAACCGGGGGGACTTCCACATGAATGTCAATGCGATCAATCAGCGGCCCGGAGAGCTTGGCTAAGTAACGATCCATTTCTCTTTGCGACACATCATCCGTCGGTTTGTCGCCCTTGGGTGTCGGATTCATCGCAGCAACAAGCATGAACCGTGAAGGGAACGCGATGCTGCTATGGGATCGAGCGATGGTGACTTTACCATCTTCCAGGGGCTGTCGCAGTGTCTCTAAAACCTGTCTTGGGAACTCGGGCGTTTCGTCGAGGAAGAGTATGCCATGATGTGCCAGACTCACTTCGCCGGGGCGCGGGATGGTTCCTCCGCCGATCATGGCCACGCTGCTTGCCGTGTGATGTGGGCTGCGTACAGGCCGTTGGGTGAGAATGGGTTGACCTTTGGGGACCAGTCCGACACTTGAGTAAATGCGGGTGACATCCAGTGCTTCATCACGAGACAGGGGAGGCAGGACACCTGCCATCGCGCGAGCCATCATGGTTTTGCCCGAACCTGCTGGCCCGATCATCAAAATGTTATGCGCTCCCGCTGCTGCAACGAGCATCGCACGTTTGGCTGCTTCCTGTCCTTTGATATCCGCAAAGTCGATTGCAGTCTGCTCTTCAATGAGTAACCGTTCGACATCAATCTCACAGTGCGGTTCAAGCTCATGTGTTTCATTGAGAAAGCCGATCACGCTCGAAAGCGAGTCCGCAGGATAGACATTGATATCCCCGACGGCTGCGGCTTCGGATGCGTTATCCATTGGTACGACAACACCATCGAGCTTGAGTTGCTTAGCCAGTAACGCCAGATTAATCACGCCATTGATCGGACGCAGGCGACCGTCTAATGCCAATTCACCTGCAAAAAGCAGGCGTTTATGCGTTTGAGATTGAATGACATTGGTTGCAAGCAATAAGCCAATGGCAATGGGCAGATCAAAAATCGGCCCTTCCTTGCGGATGTCCGCCGGTGCCAGATTCACCAGCAACCGACTCATCGGGAAGGGAAAGCCGCTATTGGTAATCGCTGAACGAACCCGTTCAATGGACTCTTTGACCGCCGTGTCTGGCAGGCCGACGATGGTGGTCTTAGGCAACCCCTTGTCAGCAATGTCGACTTCGACTTCACACGCTACAGGATCAATCCCCTGGAGCACAAAGCTATGGACCTGTGCAAGCATAGACATATTTAACCATGATGCACATCGTGACACAATTCCAGTCTCAGGATTCGAGATTGGTTATTGTTTTTCTGAGTTTGAATATCGGATTACTTTGCAGAAGGAAGTGGTCGGTCTATGAGTACGTTTAATAAAAAATCATTGACTGATGGTGAGCCGGGGAAGATGTCAGGATGTTGACGCAGTTCCAGATAACAGGGGGCTCCGACTTGCATCGCATGATTCATGAAATGGAATCCAAAGAGCGCGTGGTGGATACCTTCTTTTTGATCATCAAGTCGCTGGTGGTACCGCAGAAGCATGGGTGGGTCATCCTTGGTCAAATGCGTGACGGGTGAAAATTCCCGGTAAAGATCCGCTTTTGTGGCATAGTTGGCATCCATCTCTTTATTGCTTTTAAACCCACCAGCCTGGCGGATCATCATGTGCGATATGCCACGTTCACCTATCCACGCACGAATCGTTGCGGGTTCAATGGTGGTTTGTGCAACGCCAACCAGTGCACCGCAAAGCCGGGTGGATTCACGCAGCACGGGGTCCGTTGCATTGGGGTCCGCCAAGTCGTCATGGGTGGCTAACCACAAGCTGGTGCATCCACCTGCTGACCCGCCGGTGGCTGCGATGCGGGATTTATCGATGTTGAGTTGCTCAGCTTTGTAACGCAGAAATTGAATCGCGCGAGCAGCATCAAACACTGGTGCAGGGAGGATCGCCTCGGTGGTGAACCTGTAATTAATGAACGCTGCGGAGATGCCGTTTTGCTTGAGCATCGGCAACAAGCTGTTGCGATAAATATGCGCTTCTTTTTCCTTGTTGCCATGCAGCCAACCGCCGCCATGAATGAAGACCAGCACCGGTGTCGGTTTGTCGGAGTCTGCCTTGAAAAAGTCCAATACATGGCGTTCATGCGGCCCATATGAGATGTCGGCATGGGTCGGTATCGGTTGATCCGCTGGAAGTTCTTTGGCGTTAACGACAGATGCGAGTAAGCACCCAAGCAGTAGGCAAAACGACAATTTCATGCGAGCTTCCTTTGGTGATTCGTATGATGTGAAAGACCTTATTTTACAGTTGAAATATCGTTATTGCAATGAGGCTGATTGGATACGTTTAAAATAGAATATCAGTACATTGAACTGTGATATTTGATCTGGGATTTGGCGTTGGCCAAGTGTTAAATCAGGACAGAAAATTACTACTTCTCTGTATTGATTTTTGGTTTGCTTAGCACTGGATAACCAGCCAACACCGGTAGAACAAAAAGCGCAGCAGCGGCGGCAATGATGGTTCCCAAGACCACCGCGATGCCAAAGCGTTGGGTTGGTGGGAAACTTGAGACAGCAAAAATACCAAAACCTGCCCCGACGACTATCGCGGAGTTGACGATTGATATCCACTGTTGGCTGCGCGCTTCGCACCATGCCTGCCAGCGATTGGTTTTCCAGTGCTCATTTTTACGTGCAGCAATGGTCAGATGAATCATCGCGTCCACTGCCATACCGATGCAGACGTTCGCTGCCGGTGCCGAGATGACATCCAGTGGAATCTTCAACCAGCCAATGAGTCCGAGGATGCCAGCAGGGACAATGCTTACGGCAATGACCATGCCAACAGTCGCACGGATATTGCGTGAAACAAACAGGGCAATGACCGCGAACAATCCGACAATCCCCAGCAGTCCTTGGATGAGGCTTTTTTCGACCAGTGCAGCCAACTCACCTTGAAGGTAATAGAGTCCGCCCACCATGGAGACTTCAAAACCATTGGACTTGAGAGATTCTTTAAGTCGGTCAATGACTTCAAGTCGGACTTTTTCCCGATTCTGTTCGACCATTCGGATCATGAACAGGCCTTTGACTCGGTCTTCGGTAATGAAGCTTTTTGCGGTTCGGTCGTAGGATGGTTTTTCCAGAATGTCCAGTAGCATTTCGAAGGGTAACAGGATTGCCAGCGGCGCCTTCTTGGCTTGTGCCATGAGGACAGGCAGGGAGATGATGGTTCCGACTGATGGGTCTTTTTCGAGTTGTTGTTGAGCGTCCCAGAGTTGTTCGTATGCCTGTTTATTATTTAGCAGGGAATCCGATTGTTTATCATCACCGGTGGGTTTACGTTGGACGACAAATTTAAGTGGGCTTGAACCACCGTTGCGATCAATGTAACTGAGTCCATCGTGAAGGTTACTGCCTTCGTTGAAATAAGCCAGCAGGCTTGGGTCGGTATTGACCTGTTTGATGCCGATACCCAATCCAATTCCCAGCAGTATGAGTCCGACGGTGACAGGCCAAAGTGGTTTTTGAGTCCATTTAGCTTGCGTGTCGTTTTGGTTTTTTGGTTTGGGGTGTTTGTCGATCTGGTCGATCCAAGCCAGGAAGGGCGGGTAGAGCAGATAGGCACAGAACATGGCAGCGAATGTACCGATGGTCCCGCCGATCCCCAGTTCACGTAGTGGTTTGGCTTGAACCATCATCAGACTTGCAAAGCCCAGGAGTGTGGTGAGCATGCACCAGCTTGATGCGGTGGCTGTTCGTTTCCATGCCTGCCATGTCATGCTCGAATCGTTATCGTCGGGCTGGCGTTTTTGCCAGTTACCTGTCATGAAAATGATATGGGATAACGTGAGGACAAAGACAATGGTGGTCAGGTTCGCAGTGAGTAAGCCGATTTTCTGTCCCACGAGTTGTTGGATCAGCAAGGTTAGGATGACTGCTGATAAACAGGCAGACATGGTGCCCAGAAGGATTCGCCAAGATTTAAAGAGGATTGCAATCATCAATCCAAAGAGGATGACCGCAGCAGAGGAGAACAACGCAAAATCACGCACAAGGTTCCGACGGATCATCTCCACGATATAGGGAGGCCCGGAGATGCGCAGTTCAAATTCTCCTGAATCGGCATCAACCATGATCTTTTCGATTTTTGGGATCAGTGTTGCCGGATCATTTTCTTCAAGCATGATCAGAATATTGGTCGCTTTCCCTTCGTCAGCAATGAGCAGTCGATTCCACATCGGCCCATTGACTGCTGCTTTGAGACTCTTGGGCCCATGGCTGATGCTTTTGACGCCAATGACCGGATCAAGTTCAAGCAGACGGTCGGAAAGTTTTTCGATGGAATTCATGTACCAGTCGGACTGAATTTCCGGGGACGTTGCGGTCATGATCAAAAACTGCTGAGACTTGAAAGTCTCTTCAATTTTTTGAGCCTGTTGGAATGCCGGGTTGTCGGTCGCAAAGAAAAAGTTTTGCCCGACTTGGGGCTTTAGGTCCACAAAACCAACCAGAATGCCAATTAAACCGACTGTGATGCCCACCATCAACCAGTGCCATCGATTGGTCAAAAATTCAAACTTATTGGATTGCATCAATATTTCCTCCGGTGAAGTATGTTCACTACTGCGGTGAATAATTATTCAACGCAAGCCATATTGTGGACTTGGATCAAGCATGCGTAAGAATATTTTTACCATTGACAGTTGCCAAACACAAAGAAGTTATTTGTCCGATGCAGGTTGTGGATGAGTTGTTACCATATCTGCTGATGCGCCCTGTTGGTTTGATGGGTGCAGATACCAACTTAAAATCATTGAGGCCCGCACAACCTATGCAGGACATGACACCAAAAGAAATCGTTGTTGAACTCGACAAGTACATCATTGGGCAAAACGGCGCCAAGCGTGCTGTGGCGGTGGCCATTCGCAATCGTTGGCGTCGCCGTAAACTTGAAGAGGAAGTGGCACGCGAAGTTTATCCCAAGAACATCATCATGATCGGCCCCACAGGTGTGGGCAAAACGGAGATCGCTCGTCGTCTTGCCAAACTCACCGGCGCCCCGTTTATCAAAATCGAAGCCAGCAAGTTCACCGAAGTCGGATACCACGGCCGGGATGTGGAGTCGATGATTCGTGACCTGCTTGATCAGGCGATCAACATGGTCCGCGCGGAGATGGCAGAAGAAGTCCGCGTCAAAGCCACCGATGCTGCCAACGAACGGGTGGTCGATTTGCTGCTGCCAGGATTCAACAGTGATGTGAAAGGCAACAGTGGTTACGTCCCTGTCGAGCAGTCCGAGGAACGCCGTCAGCATACGCGCAGCCGCCTGCTTGAACAGGTCAAAGCCGGACGTCTTGATGAGCGTGAAATTGAAATGACCGTCAGCAGCAAGCCTCAGACCTCGGTGATGTTTGCCAGCATGGGATTGGATCAAATGGACCCGGACATGGCCAACATGTTCGAACGCATGATTCCTGAGCAGTCTCAAACGCGCAAGCTCTCAGTGAAGGATGCACGCAACGTGCTCATTGAACAGGAGACTGACAAGCTGCTGGACAAGGACAAAATCACCACCGAAGCGATCAACCGCACGGAGAACAGCGGCATTGTATTCCTCGATGAAATCGACAAGATTGCAGTCAACAGCAGCGGTGGCAAGCAGGGCGGGCCGGACGTATCCCGTCAAGGTGTCCAGCGCGACTTGCTGCCCATCGTGGAAGGTTCCGTCGTCAATACGCGTTATGGCAGTGTGCATACGGATCACATATTGTTTGTCGCAGCTGGCGCGTTCCATGTGGCATCGGTCAGTGATTTGATGCCTGAATTACAGGGGCGATTCCCCATTCGCGTGGAACTTTCTGCTTTGACCCGTGAAGACTTCGTACGCATACTCACCGAGCCGGACAATGCTTTGACGCGACAGCAACAGGCGCTACTTGGTGTTGAAGGATTGAAGGTGACGTTTGATGATGACGCGATTGACGCCATTGCCGAGCTTGCTGCTCAAGCCAACACCACGTTGGAAAATATTGGCGCTCGTCGCTTGATGACCATCGTGGAGAAGGTGTTCGAGGAAGTGAACTTTGATGCCCCAGAGCGCGTTGCAAAGGGTGATGAGACGTTTAGCGTCTCCGCGGACTTTGTGCGTCAGCAGGTTGCATCCATCGTGCAGGACGAAGACCTCAGCAAGTTTGTGTTGTGATGCAAAAACCAATCAGCTGAGTTTTATGCTGCCATGCGTTCTTGCTTGGATTGCATGGAATGAAGTTTGTCATACACGCGCATCATGCGTTGCATGCGAGACTCGAAAGTGAAGTGGGTGTAAATGCGTTGACGGGCTTGCAGGGCTGTTTGTTGGAGTTGGTTCTCGTTAGCGAGATAGTTTTGAATCATGCCAACCCACGCGACTGGTTGCTCGGTTGGCAGGATCAGCCCACAGCGTCCATCATCAAGCAGATCACGCACGCCACCGACGTCTGTTGCAGCAACGGGGATGGCCATCGTCATGGCTTCGAGCACCACGTTGGGAAGTCCCTCGGTATGGCTAGGTAGCAGCAGCATGTCCATCGCCTGGTAGTACATTTGCGAGTTGGTTTGCCAACCCCAAAATGTCACACGATCGGTGACGTTGAGCGTTTGAGCCTGTTTTTCAAGGTTCTTTCGCTCCGGTCCATCACCAATAAGATGCAGTTCGCAGTCAGGTAATTTGGCGATGGCATCAATTGCGCGATCGACACCTTTTTCCACACTCAGGCGTCCGACGATGCCGATGACGGTGCGCTGAGTGTCAATGTTCAGTTCACTGCGTGCCTGGCTTTGCGTATGTGTCTGTTGATACTCTTCAGGTCGGATGGCGTTGGGGATGTAGGTCAACTTTGAGGTGCTGATTTTCAGTTTATCGCGACAGTGTTCGTAGAGTTTGGGACTGACCGTGACCACTTCGTCATAACGTTTAAGACAGTAGTTGTCGATGTGATAGTAAAGCTTGGTTCGCAGTGTTTCGCAGGTCCAGCCATGCACGGTGGTGATCAGTTTCATGTTCGGCTGTTTGCGACGAATCATCAGGCCCAGCAGGTTGGACTTATAGTCGTGTCCATGCCAAACGTCAATATTTTGCTTGTCACAGATATTTAGAAGTGACTTGTAGGTCTTGAAACTTACCGCGCCGGTTTCGGGGATTTCGATGATTGGGCAGCGGTGTTTGGTTGCTTGGGTTTTGAAGGTTTTAAAATCTTTGGAACCCTTGGGGTAGATGTATGCCGTCTGCATACTGTATCGCTTAGGGTCCAGATATTGAGCACTACGGATGATGGTTTTATCCGGGCCGCCACCTGCGTTGGCGATCACGCGAACGTGCAGCACCTTGGGGGCATTGGGATTGGGTTTGATCAAGTGTAGTGGCATGGTGTACATGTTCGGACTCCGGTATTCTGAAAACCAGACCCATACTCACGATTGAGTGATGGGCTGGTTTAAAGCTTTCTCCACGCCGCCTGTGGCGCAGGGTTTTTATCGATTCAGGTTGCCGGACCCGTTTTGGGGACTCATTATTTGTCCCCTGATTTTCAATGAATTTACTTTAGTGTTCTTTTCTAATCCCTTTTCACTAATCCCTAATCACTTTTCTTTACAGCATAAATCCAGGACAGTTTGCACAGGGATTGTCTTTGCTTTGTTCGTCTGTGAGTTTGTGTTTGAAGCTTCGGCGTGAGTTGCGGTATTTCTCGCCGTTCCAGATTTTTTTGAATCCATGTTCAAACACGTTGCCCATGTCGTCAGCTTGTTCAAATGAACCGCAGCAGGTGGAGACTTCGCCATCCCAATTGATGACGCTCATTCGCCAGGGCCAATCGCAGTTCATGGTTTTCTTGCCATTGAATTCTTCGCTTTTGACGGACTTGCCTTCGACGATGTCGCGGTACTGTGGCAGTGTGTAGTTGTCATCTTCTGGAATCCATTCTTCGATATGGTCTTTGACTTTCTTTTCCAGAATATCCGGTGCCAATCCCAGGGGTTGGAGTTTTTGATCCTTGTCCTGGAAGCGGATATTCAAAGAAGCGGTGGAGAAGACAGCTTTGCAGCCTAGTTCATCTGCGAGTAATTGGAAGGCTTCTTTTTCGTGTTCATTCTTTTTGGTGACCACGAAGTTCAACTGCACCTGCGGTGTGGTTGAGCCCATGTCATTTCGTGTTTGAATGATGTTTCTTATTTTTTCGACAGAGTCTTCAAGTGTTTTACCAGGCTGATAGCATTCATAGGTTTCCTGTGATGCACCATGTAGTGAACAGGTGAGCAGGTCCAAACCGGAGTTCACGATTTCTTTGGCTTGCCCTTTACCAGGTTTGAATGCATGGAGATTTGAACTGATGTAGGTCCAAACACCTTTGTCATGGGCATACCGGATCATCTTGTAAATGTCAGGTACGATCAGCGGATCACCCCACATGGACAAATCAAGACTCAGAAGAGTGCGCTTGGTTTGGTTGATGAGCGTTTGATACTGTTCAAAGGTCATGGAACCTTTGGGGCGTCCCTGAATTCCAAGTCCGGTAGGGCAGAGTTGACATTTGGTATTACAGATATTCGTCGACTCAATCTTCATCTTGTAGGGCATGCCAAGGACATGTTCTGTTTTGAAGTAGAACTGCACATTGACCATGGCCATGTTCAGGAGCTTGACAGTACTCAGATAGCGACGGTTACGCCACATATAGAACACACCCCGTGCGATGAAGTCGATGGTTGCCAGCAGCCACGCGTAAGGCTTGAAGCGACGAGGCGTCTCTTTGAGTCTTTGTGTATAGGCAACCGTACGAGCCAGTTGGGCATTGATGTTGACGTTTAGTGTGGTCATGGCGTAATGAGTCCTCGAATCAACTCAGGCATAGGCCCTGAGATGGGCGGGTTATCAAGTTGTTTGATCTTGTTGTGTGCATGGACCAGTGCGTCTTCGGATTCATGAGCATGAGCACCACGAAGTCGGGCAATATGCTGCTGACTGATATGAGGCATGACTGAAGCCAACACCAGTAACAACCATGGCAGTTCCACAACTTCCACTGACAGGAAGATGGCACCGAAGGAGAAGATCAGCAGGGCGGCTTCACAACCACGGGTTAACTGAATTGTCTGTTCGGTGAGATGGTCCATCTCAGCATCTGGCGCCCTGGCTTTACGTTCTTTGACATACTCTTTGCAGTAAAGCCTTGTACGTCGCAGACTCCAAAAGGCGGTAATCTGAATGGCAATATAGGTCAGCATGGCCAGGACACCACTGTCGGCGGCAATCTGGATGTACTGACTGTGAATCGTACGACCTACGCGGTCTGCACCATAGTTCTGAATGAAGTAAGCGGAGTTGCGAATGCCTTGGCCGGTGATCGGATTTTCCATGGCAATGGCCCAGCCGGCGCTCCAACTGTCAAAACGTGATTGTGCGCTTTGGTCAGCATCGAAATCGCTGGTAGAGAAAAAGCGTTCGCGGATTTCCTGCCCCGCAAGAGCTGGGACGATCAATACCACTAGAAGCAGCATCATTGCAGCTTGATATCGCGGGCGATGGTTAATTAGAATCCACAGAATACCCGCCACGACTGAAAGCATGGCACCACGGGAATAACTCATGAGTGTCCCGTGAAGCATCAGCAGTGTGATAAACCAACAACCGAGTTTTATCATCTTGCTCTTGGCGCTGGTGGCAAAGGCGTATGCCAAGGGGAGACACATAGCCAGCATCAAACCTGCACCGTTGTTGTCCAGACCACCATAGCCACGATGGTAGATATCCAGACGGTTTTCAACCAGGTAAAGATAGTTGATTTCCCATGCAACGTATCCGATGGCGATCACGATCATGGCTAACATCACGCGGATTTGCCAGAGGCGATCGAGAATCAGACTGGTGATCAATGCCATGAGCATGATCTTGCCATATTCGATTCCCCAGAATTGAGCGGTTTGCGGGAAATAGGCGTTGAGCATACTGCCCAGTAGAAGCAAGCCGTAAAGCAGGATCAGGCAGGGCATCAGGTGAAGCCGTAAACGGAAAAAGCCGCGGCCTGCATTGATCATCAGACTCACGAATACAATCAGTGAAGCGAAGAGTGACCAGCGCAACTGCATCGGCAAAGCCCAGTTCCAAAGGTACTGTGGACGAAGCACCGCCAAGGTGTAGTACAGCAGGATGCCCCAGAACGGATGGTAAACCGCACCAAGACCTCCAAGCAGCGTTGCACAAGCTAGGAATAGCATGTGTTTCATACGAAACGGTTCCTCGAACATCGAGTTTTCCTTCCTTTCTCCCACTCCTTAGCGCAAACTCAGCAATTGATGATTAACCTGCCTGGCGATAACGCAACACCGGAAGCGATAGCTCCCGAGTCTTGTGATGTCGCAGACCTGATAATCTTTGCTGAAGGATACGCCGGACCGCTTTCACGGCATCGTCCAACTCGACTGCGTCGAGACAAACGTCACCCTGATCGCAAACCCGCTTGTAACAGGGGCCACACGGCACGCCTGCTACAAGTTTCTCTCCCTGCCCATAAAGGGCAATCTCCTGCTCGCAGGTAGGACCAAACAAAACCAACACGCCTTTCTCTAACGCGATGGCAACATGCATGGCCATGGTATCCCCACTAAGCAGCACAGTGCATAAGTCAACCAGCGACACAAATGCCGGTTCCTTATGATGCGTCTCTCCGTCAAACACACCGTTGGCATCACCTGCAAGATCAAGCTTTCTCATTATCTCGTCGATGATCGGGCGTTCATCCGGGCCACCCAGAAGCAGAACCTGCATATCAGGTTCATGAACTTTTAGCTTCTGGATCAATGAAGCCTGTTTCCCAGCAGGCCACATCTTGTTTGCAAACACTTTCCCTGCGCCAACATTGATTCCCAACGTCGGGCGAGATTCATCCCATCCCAGATCACTTAGACGTGCAACATGCTTGGCACGTTCGTCTGCGTTCATTGGAAGGGTGTAGCGTTGTTTTTTGTATTTCCACCCAAAAGCATCGTAAATCAGCTCCGGGTAAGTCTTGGTATTTTGGTTGAATTTCAATTCGTCGGATAAGCCCAATTCAAAGTAACCGACCGCTTCTTCATTTAGAGGAACCGGCGTGCCAAAGCTGCTTAGCCCGACACCGAGTTTCTTCTTGGCATTGATGGACATGGCCAAACTCGCAGGTTCAGCTTCCTTGTCCAGGCAGATCATCAAATCAAAAGCTTCGCGGTTCAATGTCATTGCAGACATCGCATCAAACACCATCAGACGATCAATGTCAGGATGCCCTTGAAGCATCCGTGAGGCATTGGGTTTGGTCACCCAGGTAATCTGACTGTTTGGATATTGGCGACGAAGCTCAGGTAAAATGCAAAGCGTACGAACCACATCACCCAACGCACCAAGCTTGATGATGCAAATGCGAGCATCAAACGGAGCATAGTGATCACAGCCGCCACAAAGACGGTTGGCAAAACACGGTTTGTCACCGCGGTAATGACGACAGTCAGGGGCAAGACTTGCAGTCTGTGAAAATGTCAGGGACTCTGTACGCATCTGCTTGGTTTCCTGTGGCGGACTAATCCGAATAACCCGCACAGATGTTACGTTCGGCATAATCAGGTGACTGCTTAAGGCAAACCGGAGTTGCTGCTTCAAACTTTTTTGAGATGTTCAATTGGTTATGGGACACAAAGAAAAACCACGCCGTCCACGTCTGATAATGCATGGCTTGGTTGGATCAATGGCAACAAATCATCCGTATTGACTGATGATGCCGTTGATGCGTGTCCAAATAAAATAGTGATGATTTTACGCGCAGTCTTTGTGCTCGTCGTCTTGCTCATTGACCATCAGCCGCTGCAGACTGTAGGCAGCAATGCACATCAGACGCTGCTGGCCAGCTTCATCTATCTGAGATTTAAGATCCGCAGGCAGTTCAATTTCGTCCCATGCTTGATAAAGCGGCAGTTGATAAAGAAGTCGGGCGATCATGGCATCGACAGGGCGGGTGGGCTTGGATTGACTCACAGAATACTCTCCCCCGGCCCCCCGAAAGAGTTTACGGACATCGGCATGCAACCATGCGCAGGGCTGTCCCGTAATCCTTACATCGTCACGAGATTAATCGCACTTCACACAATTTTTCCGAACCTGCTAACATGTTCGTTGCTAATGAGTCAACAACTTCAGCAGTCAACTGCCAGGAGGGTCCAATACATGCTTCGCAATTCCGCTTTTATCGGTCTGTTTGTGTTATCAGGCATTCTCACTTGTTTAACAGGATGTCAATCTGATCCTACAACCAGCGACCAAGACCTCACGCAACTTGAGTATCCGCGGTTTCTGGAAATGAAGGCCAATCCGAAAATGCGTCTGGTTGTGATCGATGTACGATCCGCAGAACGCTATGCCACGGGACATATTCCCGGTGCAATCAATATTTCGATTCCTGATTTGCGCCCTAATGATCCAAAGCTGGCAGATGCGACCGACATCGTGGTGTATGCCACTGGTTGGACGGAGTATCTTTCCCCAGCAGCTGCCAAGAAACTCCTGTCAATGAACTATAAAAATGTCTACGACTTCCGGGGTGGGATTGAAATGTGGCAGGCTTACGGCGGTCGCGTTGAACCGTGATTTAAAATTCACTTGGTTCAAACCCACATCGCAATCGCAGAAATTTACTCGCCTGTTACCTGTTTAATCGCTTCGCTAAAGCGTTTGCGATACCAATGCAGGATCAGCAGATACACGCCGCAGATGAGCATCAACACAATCGCACCAATCATTGGGCCAACGTTGTAAAGCATCAGCCGTAAGCCGATGGGCGCTTTAATGGTATTCAAACTGCTTGATAGAAAACTGCTATAGCTCGCGCAGACGATCAGGAATAAAAAAGTCAACATACTCAACCGCCGACTGAGGTTCGACATCCGCCGGTGGGGGATCATCGACGCGATGGACGAAGCATGCCAAAGCATTGCAAACGCACCAATCGCAAACCAGGCAGTCAGCAGACTCATTGTTTCAAACAAGCCGATCTTTTCGGTGATCGGTGGGATCACCAGACAGAACACAAATCCTACAACACTGCTGACTGTCATGAATCGGGCGATGCGTCGTGCGGTCGTGAGCTTTTCTTTTGACTGGTACGGCTGAGTCAATAGCCAGAAACCTGCAGCGCCGGGAAATAAAACCGCAACAAATAATATGTCCACCGCGGTCAGTGTCATCGACGAAGTCATCCGCATGTTCTGTTGAATATTGATCGCAAAAATCAGAACCGCCATCGCAAAGAGGACGCAGGTAATCTGCATCAATCGTAAACCCAGACGCATCTGTTTGAGCCAAATCATTGGGTAGTTTTTAAGGCGCTGAACGCGCGTCGTATCACTGACTGCTCGCCCACACTCAGGGCAATCGCCACTGGGTTTTAGACTCCGCAGTAGATACCCGCAGCCTACGCAGGGCAGGTCTTCACTGATCGCCTGTTGGTCATCAAGTGTCACGCCTGCCTGTTTTGCTTGTTCGATGGCATCCATAATAGCTCCCCCTTAACTTGCCATGCGTTATTGTTGGACGCTATAGACCGCATCACAAAACGCCCGCATCAACTGTTCGTCTTTTTCACCCTTGGTCACTTCCACACCGCTGGCTACATCCACGCCGAACGGTTGAACTTTCGCAATCGCGTTAGCCACATTCTTCGGCGAGAGTCCGCCTGCGAGGATCAATGCCGGCCAATGGCTTCGCTTCATCATCGCGAGTTTATCCCAGTCAATAGCCACGCCCGTCCCACCGGTTAATCCATCCTTGGGCGGGGCGTCGACAATAATCCCTGCAAGGTTCTCGCATTGCTCAGACCATATCTCAATCTGCTGTGCAAATTGGTCATCAAACGGCAGGGCTTTAATAATCCGCAAAGGCGCGAGATAGTTGGCGAAACTCAATGGCTCCTTGCCATGCAATTGCACGGTACGGATGCCAAGTTCCTTGACTGTCGAAATAATTTGTTCCGTCGATGTATCACAGAATAATGCCACCGGCTCAATAAACGCAGGTAACGCTCGGAGGATAACCTTGGCTTTCTCGACAGTCACCACACGTGGCGACTTACCCACAAAGTTCAATCCAATCGCATCAACCCCTGCATCCACTGCCATCAAAGCAGGATTGGCATCCTTAAATCCACAGATTTTAATTCGAACACGTTTCATGGTTCACCTATCTGTCAGATACTACGCTCTTGATGCCTGTCAGGTTTACTCAAATTTTTTAAACCTGAAATTTACCGCAGAGGCGCAGAGAACTCAGAGTTAAGAGAGAAAGTAAGGCATCTATTTAATTCAGTTCAAACTTATTGAATTGAAATCAAATATTTTTTGTCTTGTACCCTCTCTTATCTCTGAGTTCTCTGCGCCTCTGCGGTAAAAAATGTCTTTCAAAAATCCACAATTTCCAACCGGGCATATTGCAGGATCAATGTCTTGACACCTGCTCGTTCAAAGCCGACGGTCGCTCGGGTGTGAGCGCCACTGGATCGGACTTGGATTACTTTGCCAAAGCCGAATTGTGGATGACGAACCATTGTCCCCGGCGGGTAGTCAGCCAGAAATGGATCATCACTTTCGGTCTTCACACTACTATTGCCATAACCCGAACCCCCAACGCGTTCGCCTTGATCCGCGACATTGTTGGTCTGCATCAGTTCACGAGGCAGTTCCGTCAAAAATCGACTTGGGATCGTGGAGGACGATTTGCCAAACACACTGCGGAACCGCGCATTGGTTAGCAGCAGTACACGCATCGCGCGGGTGATCCCCACGAAGCACAGTCGCCGTTCTTCCTCAATGGTCTTCTCCTGGAACGACCGTTCATGAGGCAGTAATCCGTCTTCCATGCCAATAATGGCAACCACCGGGAATTCCAATCCCTTAGCTGCATGCAACGTCATCAGCGTCACGCAACCCTCATCATTTTCAATGCTGTCGGTATCACTGACCAGTGCGACCTGTTCCAGATAGCTGAGCATTTTAGCTTCAAGGGATAAGCCCGAGACTTCGGTGGTTTGTGCATCAAAGTCGGTGATCTGATCGTTTTCAAACTGCTGAACGGAACTGATGAGTTCGCCAAGGTTTTCGATGCGGTCACCATCGGGGTCCGAGTTGTCATTGCGGTATCGCTCCTCAATGCCGGACTCTCGTAAGATGTTTTCGACATAGCTTCGCAGTGATTCTTCACAGCCGCCTTGCTCTAAAGTCGCACGCCATTTGTCTAACAGGGCAGCAAATTTTTTGACACTACTCACCGCGCGGGTGTTTAGCGAAGGGACACTCTCTGCTTGACGCATCAGTTCATACACAGGGATATGCGAGCCGACACTATGAGCTTGGAGTGCTTTGACCGTGGTGTCGCTGATCCCACGAGGGGGCATGTTCACAATTCGCAGCAGGTTCACTTCATCATCAGGATTGACGATGGCTCGCAGATACGCGCAGGCATCTTTGATTTCTTTGCGGTCAAAGAAGGCAGTACCTCGCGCGATCTGATAGGGGATCGCTGCGTTTCGCAGAGCGTCTTCAGCGACACGTGAGAGTGAATTCGTCCTATAAAAGATGGCAAAATCGTTCCAGGACAGTCCCAACTCCGTTTTGAGTTTGTCGAACTCTTCGACGACTACCTTGGATTCATGTCTTTCATCTGCACATGCAAAGCAGCGGATGCTTTGTCCTTTTTCGTTTTCCGTCCAAAGGGCTTTGTGCTTACGCTCTGAGTTGTTTTGAATCAGATGATCGGCAGCAGCCAGGATCAATTGGGTTGAGCGATAGTTCTGTTCGAGTTTGACGATTTGCGCTTTGGGGTAGTGCTGTTCAAACTCCAGAATATTTTTGATGTTCGCACCCCGCCAACCGTAGATGGATTGGTCTGGGTCTCCGGTGACATTGAGGTTGCCATGCTTTTGAGCCAAGGCATGTGCAAGGACAAATTGGGCGTGGTTGGTGTCTTGATATTCGTCAATGAGGATATACCGAAATCGGTCTTGGAGTTCATCAAGAACGGCAGGAAAAAACTTCATGAGCTTGACGGTGTTGAGTATCAGATCGTCAAAGTCCATCGCTTTATTTTTGGTGAGAATCGCTTGATACTTGGTATAAGCCTGGGCTGCCTTTTTGGAGAAGAAATCCGAAGCGGTCTTGGCGTAATCATCCGGGCCGATGAGTTGGTTTTTGGCATCGGAAATTGCATGCAGGAACTTGCCCGGCGGGAAGTGATTGGAATTCATCTGCAGGTCTTTTAACGCCTGCTTCATCGCGCGGGTCTGATCGGACGTGTCGTAAATGGTGTACGACGGCGAGAGATTCAAAGTCGCTGCATACTTGCGAAGAATCCGGCTGCATAGGCTATGGAAGGTGCCGATGGTCACCGCATTGGCTTGGCGTTCAGTGAGTAATTGCCCAACACGTTCGCGCATTTCGCCAGCGGCTTTGTTGGTGAAGGTGATGGCAAGCACATTCCACGGCGCGATGTCACAGCGCTGTACCAGATAAGCAATCCGGCGGGTGATCGTCCGCGTCTTGCCAGACCCGGCACCAGCAAGCACCAAGAGCGGGCCGTCAACATGCGTGACAGCTTGCACCTGTGGCTGGGTCAAACCTTCCAGAAGCGGGTCCACATCCTCCACCGGTGGCAGTGGATTGTCATCGAAATCCATTTCTTCTTGCATATCCCACATGATAGCAGAGATTGAATGGGATTTTGGTGGCTAGGTTTTAACACGAAGGCGCGAAGGACACGAAGGTCACGAAGGCCGGAAAAGAGTTTTGTTTTGCTGTTTTGGATTGGATTTCATAGCAAGGTTGAAGTTTCGCTTGCTCAAATTATAAATTTGCCTTTTCTTCGTACCTTCGTGTCCTTCGCGCCTTCGTGTTAATCTCCAACGTCATTTGTTGTATAATCGCCCGACTATGCCCGCCGAAGCTGTTGACATTGTGGTGATTGGTGGCGGACATGCCGGCTCTGAAGCAGCCTGGGCGTGTGCCAATCTTGGTGCGCATATTGCCATGATCACCATGGAACTCGACAAAATCGGGGCGATGAGTTGTAACCCGGCTATCGGCGGCTTGGCCAAGGGGCAGATCGTCCGCGAGATCGACGCGCTGGGCGGACTCATGGGGTTGGCAGCGGATGCAACCGGGATTCAATTTCGGATTCTCAACGCTTCCAAGGGCCCTGCAGTTCGTGGCCCGAGGTGTCAGTCGGACAAGTACCGCTATGCCAGCGAAGTGCAACGCCTGCTTAAAACACGAGACAATATCGACCTCATCGCAGGGACGGTCGATGACATTCTTGTCGATGATGGCAAGTGCAACGGCGTGGTTTATTCCGACCCGTCACGCGGGATTGTCAATCATACGATCCATGCCTCGGCTGTGATCCTCACCACCGGAACTTTCATGCGTGCGTTGATGCACACCGGCCAGGATCAGACCAAAGGTGGTCGCGTTAATGAAGGTTCGGCTGAAGGCATCAGTGGCAACCTCACCAAACTCGGTTTGGAACTGGGACGTTTGAAGACAGGTACACCGCCGCGCCTTGCTGCTGAGAGTATCAATTTTGAGGTCCTTAAGGAGCAGCCCGGAGACGAGAATCCCATACCGTTTTCGGACATGACTGATCCGGCCAGCTTCCCTCCACAGCAGCAGATTTGTTGCTGGATTACCGAAACCTGCAAGGATTCGCACGAACACATTCAGGCCAACCTTGACCGCGCGCCCTTGTTTAACGGGCAGATTGAAAAGGGCAGTGTCGGCCCGCGCTATTGCCCGAGTATTGAGGACAAGGTGATGCGGTTTGCCGATCGCGATTCGCATCATGTCTTCCTTGAGCCTGAGTCATTGGACACCAATGAGATTTATTGCAATGGGATTTCGACTTCGCTGCCTGCCGATGTGCAGGATGTGATTGTGCGGAACATGCCCGGCTGCGAGAACGCAGTGATTCTCAAGTATGGCTATGCGGTGGAATACGACATGGTCTGGCCTCACCAGATTGACGCGACCTGCATGACCAAGAAAATTCCCGGTCTGTTTTTAGCAGGGCAGATCAACGGTACATCCGGCTACGAGGAAGCAGCAGGACAGGGACTCATCGCAGGACTCAATGCCATCCATTACATGCAAGGTAAAGAGCCCGTGCGATTCGGCAGAGAGCAGGCTTACCTGGGCGTGATGATGGATGACCTGATTACCAAAACGCCTCGCGAACCGTATCGCATGTTCACCTCACGAGCGGAGTTCCGTTTGCAGTTGCGTTCGGATAACGCAGCAGATCGACTCACACCACTGGGACGGGAACTGGGGCTCGTGGATGACGCGCGATGGGAACGTTTTGAACATCGCAAGCAAACGGTTGAAGCCATTCGCCAGACCCTCACACAGACGGCTCATGAGGGCATGCGACTCATCGACTGGTGCAAGCGTCCGGAAGTGAATCGACAATGGTTGATTGAACATGCCACTGATGAGATTGCTGAAACTTTCAGGCAACATCCTCTGTTGGTGGATCACGTGTTGGCTCATGTGATGTATGATGGTTATCTGGATCGCCAGACACGTGATATCCAACGGCTTAAGCAGCAGGAAAAAGTGATCTTGCCCGAGCATTTTGACTACAATGCTGTTGTCGGATTGCGCAATGAATCCAAGGCGGTACTCGACAAGTTCCGTCCGAGCACGATGGGGCAGGCATCACGATTGGCAGGCATTACACCTGCGGATTTAATGGTCTTGAGCGTGGCGTTGGGCAGGCGATAAACGGGGTCGATATTCGACTGAAATATTCTTTTGACACAATGTTGTGTAAACCAGCTTGCGATGTGAGCTGGTTTGTTGTTTGATAGGGACCATGATGGATAATAAAGAACAACTGCATCCGTGCATGATCGTCATTTTTGGCGCATCAGGCGATCTCACCAAGCGTAAACTCATCCCTGCGTTGTACGACCTGTACACCCGCAAACAGATGCCTGAGCATTTTGCAATTGTGGGTGTGAGTCGGACTGCGTTTTCGGATGATGATTTTAGACAGAAGCTTTTCGACTTTAAGTCTGACAACTATCCTGATGCGGATCAATGGAAAGCATTTAGTAATCATATTCATTATCACGCTGCCGACTCCACGAAGCTGGCGGACTTTGGTGATATGAAAGCGCGTTTAAAGCAACTTGCTGATGAGCATAAGACCGGCGAGAACATGCTGTTTTATCTCTCGATGGCGCCACAGTTCTTTGAGCCGACGATTCAGAATATCTCCGCTGCGGAAATGGTCACCGAAGGCAAGCGATACTGCTCACTGGATCGTCAATCCAAACCCTGGCAGCGGATCGTGGTCGAAAAACCCTTCGGCTCAGACCCCAAGTCCGCGACACATCTCAACAGTGTGTTAGCCAATGTGTTTGAAGAAACTGAAATCTATCGCATCGATCATTATCTGGGCAAAGAGTTGGTTCAGAACATGATGGTCTTGCGTTTTGCCAATGCGATTTTTGAACCGATCTGGAATCAAAGTTATATCGACCATGTGCAGATCACTGCCAGCGAAACGGTGGGCGTGGAATCGCGTGGTGCGTATTACGATGGCCCGACGGGTGGGGCGATGCGGGACATGATTCAAAGCCACCTGTTGCAGGTGCTTTCAGTCATGGCAATGGAGCCGCCGGTGAGTCTCAAGGCAGAAGATATCCGCACCGAGAAGATCAAGATTTTCAAAGCCATGCGTGTGCCCAAGTATGACGATGTACCCAATATTGCAGTGCGGGGTCAGTATGGCGATGGCCAACTTGGTGGCAAGGTCATCAAGTCCTTCCGTGAGTCTGAAGGTGTGAATCCTGAGAGTCAATGCGACACCTATGCGGCGATGAAGATGTATGTGGATACATGGCGGTGGGGCGGCGTGCCGTTTTATCTGCGTTCGGGTAAAGCGATGGCCAAGAAGGTCACCAACATCGTGCTGTACTTCAAACCCACGCCACATATTTTGTTCCGCGATATGGCCAAACAACGCAAGGCCAACCAGATCGTTATCAATGTCCAACCTGACGAAGGCATCCGCATTCGATTTGAAGGTAAAGTCCCCGGCCACAAGCTGGCGGTCAAGGACGTGGAACTGGACTTCGATTATGTCAAGCAGTGGAACGCTCAGCCACCAGACGGTTATGCGACGTTGCTTTATGACGTGATGCTCGGTGATCAGACGTTGTTTAAACACCGCGATGAAATCGAGTGTGCCTGGCATGCAGTGCAACCGGTGCTGGACTACTGGCAGGACAACCCGCAATTTGATTTGCCCAACTATGCAGCAGGTACATGGGGACCCTCAGCAGCCGATATCCTCATGGCCCAGAGTAACCGCTACTGGCATAATCCCAAGTGATCAAAGCGGTGCTTTGACAGGGAGTAGTGAGTAGGGAATAGGCAGTAGGAAAGACCAGCTATGACTTGCAAACGCTCCCCGATGAACTTAGCGGATTGAATACAACTGACTAATCACTACTCCCTACTCCCTGAATAATATGCAAAATTCAACACTCAAACTTCCCGGCCACATCATTGTTCAAAACGATATCGACGATCTTTTAGATGATCTTGGCGGCATCCTCCTTAATACTGCTAACGATGCAGTGGGTAAACGTGGCGTCTGTCATATCGCACTCTCCGGTGGCAGCACACCTGAGCCGTTTTACCTGCGGCTGGTGTCAGATATTCGCTTCCGTGCAATCCCCTGGGACAAGATGCACATCTGGATTGTCGATGAACGTCGCGTGCCTGAGGATGATGAAAAAAACAACTTCAAGATGATCCGCGAAACACTTGTCGACCACATCCCAATGCCCAAGCGTAATGTGCACCCCATGCCCGTGATGGCAGACGATCCAGCGACACCTTACGAAGCGGACATGCGCGACCTGCTCCCCGATGGGCGACTGGATTTTGTACTCCTTGGTATGGGCGATGACGGGCACACCGCATCCCTGTTCCCCGGCACGGACGCTCAGGAAGTCGAAGACAAATGGATCGTCGTAAACAGCGGCCCCAAGGTCACGCCACCTGACCGTGTGACCATGACCTACCCGCTGCTTAATGCTGCAGGTCGCATCGTTGTCTTAGCAGTTGGTGCCAAGAAAACAGCCATGCTCCAACAGGTCTCCGACGCATTTGCATCCGGCAAACCCGACCCCCGGAAGTTGCCGATTACGGGTATCAATCCTGAAATGTCCAACGGCGAAATGCTCTGGTTCCTCGATGGCGTGGCAGCCGGAACGCAGATTGAAATGTGATTGCACAGGGCTGAACACAGAGTCACAGAGACACAGAGTAAAACAGTTTGCTTTACTCATGTCTTGGCTCTGAGCCTCTGTGACTCTGTGGTGAATTCCATTTAGAAACATATTCTGTTCCAATACTCAGATGTCCCAACTCCCATTCGATGCCAACTTCTTCTCCCCTGACCCCGGAGAGCAACCTGCCAAGACGCCGCGGAAAAAGCGTGAAGCCGATCCGCCGATTTCGGTGACCCAGGCTGCTGCTTTGGTCAAGGAAGTCTTAGCGGTTTCCATCCCTGGCAAGATTCGCATCGTTGGTGAAATCAGTAATCTCTCCAATCGCACGCATTGGTTTTTCAGCATCAAGGATCAAGGTGCATCGCTTAGATGTGTCTGTTTTGCATCCAATGCCAAACGCGTGAAATTCCCTGTCCGTGATGGCATGGAAGTGATTATCACCGGCCGTGTGGATTTCTTTGAAGGTCAGGGCTCACTGCAAATTTACGTGGACAGTATCGAACAAGTTGGGCAAGGCAGCTTGGAGCAACAACTCCAGGAAATGATCGCTCAGTTGCGAGAGCTTGGCTATCTGGACATTGAACGCAAGAAGCCTATGCCTGCTATGTGTCAGCGGATCGCGGTGGTAACCAGTCGCTCTGCTGCGGCGTTGCAGGATGTGATTAATACTGCGCACCGGCGTTGGGCAGGATGTGAGTTGTTACACGTGGATGTCCGCGTGCAGGGCGAACATGCTGCCCCGGAGATTGCCCGCGCATTGCGTCAACTTAGCGAGCAGGGTGAGGCACTTGGCATTGATGCGATTATTCTCACGCGTGGTGGTGGCTCAATCGAAGACCTCTGGGCGTTTAACGAAAGGATTGTCGCTGATGCAGTGTTCAACTGCCGGTTACCCATTGTTGCAGCGATTGGACATGAGACGGATACCACGGTGGCTGAACTCGTCGCGGACATGCGCTGTGCGACTCCCACGCAGGCCGCGATGACGTTGGTCCCAGACCGCAAGGCTTTGGATCATCAGGTCACGCAGATGGCAGGGCGGTTGCGGATGAGTCTGCAACGTCAGAGTCAAATGGCCAACCAGCGATTGACAGCCATCTCCCGACACCGCATTTTTACCCGGCCTCAAGCACTTTTGGAAATGCCTCAACAGCGATTGACCCATGCTCAACATCGGATGACTCAGGCTCTGCCCGGTCGACTTGCACCTGCGACAACGCGCGTGTCTCAAGCTGTCGCGCGGTTGTCCCGTGTGATGCAACGACGCGTCACGCAGGCGGATCAACAGGTCAAAGCCATGAGTCGCACCCTTCAAGCAGTGGGGCCCAAACGGGTACTCGAACGCGGCTACACCTACACCACGGATAGCAATGGGAAGTTGCTGCGTTCGGTCAATGATGTGACCGATGGCCAGTCCATTACCACGGTCTTGGCGGATGGCAAGGTGCAAAGTGTGGTGGGTGATTCAGGTCAAAAGCCGCCAACACCCAAAGCTGCCCCAACTTCCAAACCGCGTAAGCGTCGATCCAAACTCAAAGCACAAGACGGCGATCAGCCCGGTTTGTTTGGATGATTGTTTTGCTTACTGAAAACTTACCCGTCAGATTCGCCCGCAAAGCCGGACTCCTCTGGCGGCTTGTCAGGTATTGATTGGATATCAAACGCTTGTCTTGCCTCTGTGGTTAAGGTCAATAACGATCACATTCGCCTTTACACCTTCAAATTTCTGCTAAACTGTCACGGATATGAGTAAAGGTAAATTTGAACAATCCATCGAACAGCTCGAAGAGATTATCGAGCAGATCGAGTCCGGCGAAATCGGGCTGGAAGATTCCATCACCCAGTACGAGAAGGGCTCCAAGCTCATCGAAAAGTGTCAGGCGATTTTGAATCGGGCTCAAGCTCGGATCACCGAACTGACCGACGATGGTTCTGGACAGCTAAAATCCCCATCTGACGATCAGGCACCCCAAGAGAGAGAGTAAACCTTGAGCGATTGGCCGTGGTATCTCCTGATAGCCTTCTATGGCTCATGTGTCGGCAGTTTCCTGAACGTGGTCATCTACCGACTGCCCGAAGGCAAAAGTATTGTCACGCCTCCCAGTGCCTGCCCGCATTGCGGTAAGACGCTACGGATGTGGGAGAATATCCCTGTTTTGGCGTGGTTTTTCCTGGGTGGCAAATGTGCACGCTGCAAAACACCCATCAGTTTTCAATATCCTGCCATCGAACTTCTCACCGGCTTGTTGTTTCTGGCATGCCCGTTGGTCTACTTCCATACGGATATGCAGATGCCTTTTGCGGAGGTCGGTATCAACGGCAGTTGGCCGATCCTTATCGTACATTTGATGCTTATTGCTGCGTTGGTTGCTGCCACGATGATCGACATTCGACATTACATTATCCCGTTGGGTATCCCCTACGTGATCATTGCGTTGGCATTGGTGGTTTACCCGGTTGCTGCTCATATGGGAGTGGACTTCCGACATGTGGTGGAGCTACCTCATGGCGGTGGTGTTCGGATTGCCCTTGGCGGATTGATTGGGTTGATCCTTGCCAATGTACTGCTTCGAGTGGGTGTCTTACCTTACAGCTTTGCTGATGAACAGCAGTGGCTTGAGTCGATTCAGAAAGAGCAGCAGGAGCAAGGCGCAATTGGCAATGTGCCTTCAGCCACATCCCAACCCGTCGCATCGGATGATGGACATCATCACACGCCGATCGACATTTATCTGCAATACCCGCACACTCGTCGTGAGATGGCCAAGGAGTCATTGTTTCTGGCGATCCCACTGGCATGTATGATTGCTGGATACTTCCTTTTACCGCTGGCTGGGCAGGTTGAAGGGATGTATTGGCTGCGTGCTCTGGCAGGGGTGATTCTTGGTTATATCAGTGGTGGGGCGGTCATCTGGATCACGCGGATCCTCGGTTCCTATGCCTTTGGCAAAGAGGCGATGGGGCTGGGCGATGTGCATTTACTTGCAGCAATCGGGGCGGTGCTTGGCCCCATTGACCCGCTGTATGTCTTTTTCCTGGCACCGTTCTTCGGGTTGCTGGCTGCTCTAATCAGCTTTGGTGTTGCTCGGATTTACAAGGGGCAAGCTCGCGTGATTCCCTACGGCCCGTATCTGGCGGGAGCGACTTTGGTGATCATGTTCGCTGGTAAATTTTTCGAACACATCATTGGCTGACTCAATCCTCCCCATAAATCTGCCTTAAGCTGATTATCCGAAAAAAACTTCCGGGGGGTTAGCAAATTCTAAGCATTCGGTCTGTCTTAGCTTAAAAATTCTGGTATTCTGGTAGCATCAGCGATGAGTGTGGACAGGAGGTCTGCACGCTGTTAATTGAATGGTCGAACCAAGAGGAGCGAAACATGCAGGGTATCCGAGGATTGATGGTGGTTGTGGCTTTGGCGGGAGCGATGCTGCCTTTGACAGGTTGTAACAAGCGTCTGATTGATGAGCGTAATGCGCTTTACACACAAAACACAGAACTGCAGGATGAGCTTAACCGCTGTCGTGCAGCGATGGATTCAGCTGAAGGCGATCGTGGTAACCTGATGAACCAGATCAGCAGTCTGCAGAATCAACTCGCTGTTGAACGTTCCAAGCCCCCGGTTGTCCAACGTGTGGAAGTACCAACGCCAGTCGTCACACCTGTGGTCCAGGCCAGAACCGGCTTTGATAATATCGCAGGTATTGAAACCGAAACCGGCAACGGCACCATCACCGTCCGCGTGCCCGGTGACGTGCTCTTTTCCTCAGGCAAGACCACGCTCAAAAGCCAGGCCCAGTCAACCTTGGACAAAATCGCCAGTGTCATTCGTCGTGATTATGGTTCCAAAACCATTCGCGTTGAAGGCTACACCGACACCGATCCCATCCGCAAGAGCAAGTGGGCGGACAACCTTGACCTTTCACTGGCTCGCGCTGCTTCCGTGCATCGCTATCTCCAGAAGAAGGGCATCAACGGACGCCAACTCGAAGCTGTGGGCTTAGGTGAATGGCATCCTCGCTCATCCAAAGCAAAAAGTCGCCGCGTGGAAATCGTGGTTGTGTTAAATGACTAAGGAGAGTGATTAGTGATTAGTGATTAGAGATTAGGTAAGACAGCCAACGCTTTGTTTTCATTGTTCCTGTTTACATAGGCAATATCAACGTCCTGTCTTCTTCTACTCCCTATTCCCAATTCACTACTCCCTAAAAAAATGATCGGCATCATCGACTACGGCATGGGCAATCTGCGCAGTGTGCAGAAAGCTTTTGAATCTCTGGATATCCAGGCAACCATCCTTGCTAACCCGGATCAGTTGGACGCAGAGGTCTCACATCTGGTGCTCCCAGGTGTTGGTGCGTTTGGTGATGGTATGACACATCTGCGTGAACGCGGTTGGATCGACCCCATGCATCAATTTATCAAGACCGGCAAGCCCATGCTTGGGATTTGTCTTGGTATGCAATTGATCTTTGAGAGTTCACAGGAAGATGCCCCCGCAGACGATCAGCCGATCCTGGGGCTTGGTTTGGTTAAAGGTCAAGTCAAACGCTTTGCCGGTAATGCCTACGGCCCCGGCAAGCTCAAAGTCCCGCACATGGGTTGGAACAGCATCGACATCCAACGTCCCGTGAAGCTCTTTGACGGTTTGGAAGACCAGTCACATGTCTACTTTGTGCACGGGTACTACTGCTGCCCAACGGATGCGAGCATCACCATTGCCACCACCGATTATGGTGATCCGTTCTGTTCGTCAATACAGCAGGATAACCTCTGGGCCACACAGTTTCACCCTGAAAAATCGCAACGCATCGGCCTGAAAATGTTGGAGAATTTCGCAACATGTTAACCAGCCCGTCACTGTTTGATTTACCCCATCCGGTCATGGGTGATGCAGCTTTCCCATTGCTTGCCCCCGAAAGTCCCGAATATCAATACGTTGCCTGCCAGTGGGATTTACAAGAGCATCCTGAAAAGCGTGCTCATTGGATTGGTTTGTTTCGCAGTCACTTTGAATCCTTATCGCAGCAGGCCGTTGCCGAAGCCGCCGACCGTGGTGAATCCGAGGCGTCGGTTTTGCCGAAGTTGGCTGTTGCTTCCGATTTGTTTATGACCTACCTGGATCAGATCGAAGCCAACCCAACGTGTTTTGGGACGCTGTACATCATTCAAATCTGCTATGCCCGTGAAAAAGCGCTGCGCGAAGCAGGACTCGCGGACCCTTACCGCTTGGCTAAAGCTCGGGAAAATGATGCAGCACTCAAACTCCTCCCCGCACTGTTTGAGGAGTTGGATGCACTGCCTGATCCACAAAAAGCAGAGCAGGTCATGCGAGGCACTTTTGCTGGCAACATCTTCGACCTCGGTGCCACCAAGACCGTCGAGCTATTCAAAGATGGTAAACCTGTCGACTTTCATGATGTCCGTAACAAACTTGCCCCACGCCCTTGGCTCATCGACGGACTCGATGCATGGAACCAGAAAATTTCCAGTGATAAACCTTACACCGCTGCCGCAGTATTCGTGGACAATGCCGGTTGTGATGTAATCCTGGGCATGATTCCTTTTGTACGTGACCTGCTTCAGCGCAATATCAATGTCGTCCTCACCGCCAACTCCTACCCGGCATTGAATGATATTATCCACAGTGAATTGGTCCCCATTATCAACGGCATAGCCAACTGGGATAAGACCATCGCTGATGCCTTGGATAATCACACGCTCCGCGTTGTCCCATCGGGCAATGGTGCTCCGCTCATTGACCTTAATTATGTCGGTGAAGAACTCGTCGATGCAGTCAACGAGATGAATGTCGATCTGGTGGTTTTGGAAGGCATGGGACGCGCGATTGAAAGTAATCTCAACGCTCAGTTCACCTGCGATTCACTGAACATTGCCATGATCAAAGACACCGGCGTCGCTAACGCACTAGGCGGCAAAGTCTACGACCTACTCTGCAAGTATCAGCAGAAGTGATTAAATAGACGCATCACAATAGCTGCGACACTGCGTGTTGCTGTTGCATCGCAAGATGCAAAACAATCACCCGTTTAATGTGACTGTGCTTCAAGTAATTCGGACACAGTCACCATTTCAAGGTTGCGTGCTTTGAACATACGAATCACATCCGGCATGATGGATATTGTTTTGTCACTCCAACTGTGAAACAAAATCACATCGCCAGCTTTGGTGTCGGTGATTGCGTTGTTCAAAATGGTCTGAGCGTCAAGGTTCCGATCCCAATCGCGACTGTCTTGTGCAGCATTGATGCTGGGCAAACCAAGCTCGTTAATCACCGTCCAAATTCGGTCGTCATGTTCCAAACCCGGAGCGCGATAAATCACAGGACGGATACCTGTAGCTTGCTCAATGATTTGTTGACTGCTGACGATTTGATCCTGCATCTGCTCGAAGCTGGTGCAATCATGAGCATAGAGATGTGTCCGTGAGTGGTTGCCAATCTCATGTCCAGCAGCGATGATTTGCTTGGCAATTTCAGGGAATTTGAGTACGTGTTCGCCGATAGTGAAAAACGTGGCCTTAACCTTTTCCTCTGCAAAAAGCTCAAGAAGCTTGGGCACATTCACAGCGTCGGGCCCATCATCAAATGTCAACGCGACGTAAGGCATATCGGTTGAGATATGCGTGACCGGTTGGTTGGCTCGTGGGGATGCATGTTGCGTGGACGTCATTTTTTTGCACTTTCAAGCAACGTCTTGACCGTCACCATTTCCAAACCCGCTGCCTTGATGCGCTTGATCATCTCCGGCATGACTTGCAGTGTCTCATCCCGCCAACTGTGCATTAAAATCACGTCACCGGCTTTAATATTCTCGGTCGCTTTCTCCAGAATGTATGCAGCATCTTTGTTCTTGTCCCAGTCACTGGTGTACTTGCTGGCATTGATACTTGGTAATTTCAATTCATCAAGAATGGTCCAGACTTTCTCATCATGAGCAAGGTATGGCGCTCGAAACGTCACCGGCGTGATACCGATGGTGTCGGTGATGATGGTCTGATTGGTGACGATTTCTTCACGGACTTTTTCAACCGACTCACACTTGGGCAAATTCGCATGGGTGTTGGAATGATTGCCGACTTCATGACCTTCAGCAGCCATGCGTTTGGTGATTTGCGGGAATTTTTTGACGTTTTTACCCAGCACATAAAACGTCGCTTTGACGCCTTCTTGTTTAAACAGTTCAAGAAGTTTGATCACGTTTTTATCATCAGGCCCATCATCAAACGTCAACGCGACGTAGGGTTTGACGGTCTGGATGTGGCCAAAGGGTTGGTGAGCGGACTGAGCGTTGGCAGTTGTCATGGCAAATCCAATGAGCAGAACAAAACAAGAAATAAACGTGCGATGCATAGTGGGCTCCGATTCAAAATGAACGGGTTTGAAGGACTGGCAGGTTCTGTATTGTATCGCATTTTAAGTCTTGTTACTGCTGACTCATCACGCGGTAGCGGTGAGGCGTCATGCCAACCTGTCGTTTGAAAATACGGTGGAAATGTTCGACGGATTCAAACCCACAATCCAGCGCGACCGTCAGGATGGTGTCATCATGTTCATAGAGTTTACGCTTAGCCAATGAGACCCGTAGCCGATGCAGGTATTGGATCAGAGACATCCCGGTCTGACTGCGAAACTCACGTGCAAGATGAGATCCTGAAACATGAACGTGCTTAGCCACATCAGACAAACTCACCGGCTCGGTTGCATGCTCATGTAAAAAGCTAATCGCATCACGCACCATCGGACTTTGTGCATTGGCATGCCCTTCATCCGAGGGCAGATACACCAGCAGATCCGAGATCACTTCGCGGACCATCAGCGGGAAATCACTAAAAGCATGTGTCGCATAAATCCGACTCATCGCGCGATTGAAGACGAAGGACAGCGATGCGTTAATGTCTGCTGTGCGAGTGATGGCAGCGATGAACTCAGTGATCTTGCGTCTGACATCATGTAGGTGTTGTCGGTGTCGCAGCAAAACCGTCCGCAACCACAAATCAACTGCCGTTTGCCAATGTGGTTCATGGCGAATGATTTGCCCAAGCGCTATGCGCATCGCATCTATCTCATCCTGCAAACTTGGTGGCAAGCTGTCTGGCTGCTCGTGGACTTGGGCCAATTCTTCTGAACGCAGCAGGATGATGGACTGTTGAATCGCATGCACCCATGACGCTGGTGACTGACAGGGATAAAACGTGCCAAGGAGTCGGAACTGTTTTGCGAGTTGGGATTCGAGTCGGTCGGTTCGCTGATCCGTGAAAATATAAAGCAGGCCCGGATGCAGATGCAGCAGTTTGATGTTGAGTTTTTTAAGTGCTGCCAATCGCCTTGATGATAAGTCGTCGGCTGGCAAACGCACGGTCATAACTTCATGCGGCCAGGTCAATTTCGCAGCCCGAACGATTGAGCGAACTTTTGCGATACTTGGCTTGGCCCCACCGAAGACTGCATCTTGGAGCATCTGCTGTGTGTCAGGTTTTAGATCAAAATCAGTCATATATTGAGTTAAATATACCATGAATATGACAATAACGATCTATAAACTGATTGTGCAATCTGACTGATACAGATTCAACCTCATGACAACCCGATGACAGAATAAGGAATACCTCATGTCCTCAACAGCCACCGCCACCGCTTTGCGCCCGACGTTTGCCCCGATAAACCCGACACTTCAGCAGCTTGAAGGTGTCGCATTTGCCCGACCTCGGCCACGAGATTTGAAGTTCGGGTTAACGGCTGATCAGATCGAATTTTTCTGGGCCAATGGCTACGTCTCACTGCCCGGACTCTTTAGGCATGATGAAGCACTTGCCTGGCAGGATGCAGCGGATCGAATTTACCACGACAAGTTGGCTGACCCGTTCAACGCAAGGTATGACTTTGCGACCGTTAAGGATGATCAGGGCAAGGACACGGATGAACAGATACTTTGGAAGATTGATCCGTTTTATGATTTGGATATCGTCTTTCGCCGGGCGGTATTTGATCGTCGGATTCTTGATGCGCTGGCAAGTATCTATGGCGGACGTGAACCGCGATTGTTCAAAGATAAACTGATTTACAAACCACCCCATACCCATGGCAACGGCTTGCATCAGGATTACAACTGGTGGCAAGGTTATTGCACCAGCCTGATTTCTGTGGCGGTGTCGATTGATCCTGCTACGGAAGATAACGGCTGCACGGTGGTCTACCCGCGTGACCCACGTGATGGATACATCGGTGAGTTGGGGACGTTTGAGCATAAAATCGCTGATGCCGTTGATCCTGCTGCTGCGGTGAAAAATATCGCCAAGCCCGGAGACGTATTGTTGTTTCACTGCTTTACACCCCATGAAGCAGGGCCCAACAAAACGGATCATGTCCGCCGGCAGATGTTCCTGACGTACAACGACTCAGCGGATGGCGAGCATTATTTTTCGCATCGTGATCACTACCTTGAATACTACAAACAAGGCCATTTCAGCGATGAAGTCCGCGATAAGGTGTATTTTGAGTAAGTGTTCAGACGATTGATCTATGAAATATAACAGCCGCGTCCGATGCAGACGCGGCTGTTTTATTTTGACGTTTTGGCGAAGTGTTAATCGCTGGTTTCTTTTGCAATCTGTTCAAGCAAGGCTTCACGTAATTGCTTGGATAACGGGCCGGCTTTACCTTCACCGATGGGGGTTTTCTCAATATGCCCGACCGGTAGGATGTGCCAACTTGAGTTGGTGAGAAAGACTTCGTCAGCAGCAAGCAGGTCTTCGATACTCAGCATCTGTTTAGACACTTCGATGCCTTTGGACTCTGCAACTTCAATCACAGCTTCACGGGTGACACCTGGCAGGACAGGTGCAGCCAGGGCTTTATCGATCTCCTCGCCGCGAGCGATAGGCGTGAGTAACTTGCCATCTCTTACCAGGAAGATGTTGGAGATCGCGCCTGAGGCAATGTGATTGGTGACGTTAAGCCAGATCGCTTCGCCAGCCCCGACACTTGCTGCCTGACGCAGCGTCCGCAGACGTGGCCAGTAGTTGAGCGTCTTGTGACCTGCCATCGGATCAAATGGATTGGAACCTGCTGGGGCGATCAGGACGGTGATCCCATTCTCAAAATAGGCTGGATCATACGCAGTGGCTTCGCTGGGGACGATGAGCAAAGTCGGCATCGGTGGGGCGGGTTGAGCGCCTTTTAGCATGCTGATGCTACCGGCAGTAAGCGTCAGGCGGATCCTGGCCTCGGTGAGCTGATTATGGGATAATGTCTGGTTAACAGCTTCGATGAGCGAATCGGTGTCGAGCTTGGGGGTCAGACCTAATGATTCGGCGCTAAGTTTAAGTCTGTCAAGGTGTTGTTTAAGGCGGAAAACCTTGCCGTTCACTGCGGACATGGTTTCGAACAACCCCACCGCATGTTGGAATCCAGCATCGTGGATTGAGATGGTCGCCTGTTCTTCGGGGATCATTTGGCCGTTGAGATAAACATCCATTTGATTTTACTGCTCCGTGGAGTTGAAAATTTGTGATTATCGTGTATCATGTCCGATTCTCTGCTAAATCGCAACGTGAGGGCATGTGTCCCGATGCGAAGGCAGAAAATGTAACTGTAATCAGCAAAATTCATTTGCCTAAGCGAGGTAAATCATGAGAGACGGCATCCATCCCAAGTATTCTGACTGCGAAGTGAGCTGCGCCTGTGGCAACAAGTTCACCACCCAGAGCACCACGGAATCCATTCACGTGGATATCTGCAACGAATGCCATCCGTTCTTCACCGGTAAGCAGAAGTTCGTTGACACCGCTGGCCGCGTTGAAAAATTCCAACGCAAGTTTGCTGGCAACTACTTCGGCAAGAAGTAAGCCCTTTGGAACAAATTCAAACCGCAGCGTAAATTGCGCTGCGGTTTTTCATGCGCCCTCACTCTTGGAAGCTCCTGAATTACAAAAGTAATTGTCACGAAGAACCACAGAGGCTCAGAGACACAGAGTTTAAAAACAGATAAGATTGGTACTCTGTTTTTTGCCTTGCTCTGCGACTCTGTGGTAAATTTCCTGAATCATTGAATCTCATGCCTGACCTTCAAACCCGACTTCTTGAAAAGCTTGACCAGATCGCAGAGCAGTTTGCGGATCTTGAAGCCAAGTTGCAGTCGCCGGACGTGATGCAGGACCATGAGCAGTTGCGTGATTTGAGTGTCAAGCGTGCAGCTTTGTTGCCAATTGTCACGCAGTATCAGCAGTATCAAGCTATTGATCAGCAGATTACCGAGTATCAGGAAGTGATTGCTGCCAACGATGAGCCAGAGTTTGTGGAGATGGCTCAAGAGGAATTGCCGGACTTAAAACAGAAGGCGATAGCGTTGTTGGATCAGGTTACCGGCGAGTTGGTGACAGCGGATGACCGGGCGATTGGTTCGGTCATCGTTGAAATTCGTTCAGCATCCGGCGGTGATGAAGCAGCAATCTGGGCAGGCGACATCTTTGAGATGTATCAGCGGTATGCTTCGTCAATGAATTGGAAAATCGAACTGCTCGATATCGCACACGGTGAAGTCGGCGGATTCCGACATGCGGTCTTTAATGTCCGCGGTGAAGGTGTCTGGCAAGGTTTTGGATATGAAGGCGGCGTTCACTGTGTCAAGCGTGTTCCTGCCACCGAAACGCAAGGACGTGTGCATACATCCACAGCCACCGTTGCAGTATTGCCCGAACCTGAGCAGGTGGATATTGACATCCCTGATTCTGAGGTTGAAATCCATGTGACTACTGCACAAGGGCCCGGCGGTCAGAACGTCAACAAAGTTGCCACCGCGGTACACATGATCCACAAACCCACCGGCGTGGAAGTTCGCATGCAGGAGTCCAAAAGCCAGCAGCAAAATCGTGTCAAGGCATGGATGCTGTTGCGGACAAGGGTTTACGGTATTTATCAGCGGGAAAAGGATGCCCAGCGTGCCGAGCAGCGGTCGAACATGATCGGCTCAGGTGGGCGTTCGGAACGAATTCGTACCTATCGTTACAAAGAAAATATCGCAGTGGATCACCGCATCAATACCTCGTTTTCGTTGCAGTCACTTCTGGCTGGGCAAATGCAGGATATGATCGATGCCTTGATCAGTTATGATAAAGCTCAGCGTCTTGCAGCGTTGTGATTGGCCTAAAGAGCCAAAATAATCGACTTGCCTTTAAGGTTCTTTCCCCTCAATATCCGATAACTACTCTAATGACTGTTCAACTGTCAGGGCTGTGGTTGCGCTTGGTGATGGTTTTATGCGTCGCATGGAACCTGATTTTCTCCTGCGCATGGGTTCAAGCCCAGCCTGCGTCACTGTTCAAAGATGAACGTCAGTACACCCATCAACGCTTGATTCACAAGTTCGACTTTGAAGAAGGTCGGTTTGGCAACTTTGAAGACATGCCTGGTTTCTGGCATCGCATCGGGACGGCGCCGAACATCGGCGTGCCACATTTTGATGGCCAGCCATTGCACAAGAGTCTGTCGATTATTGACGGATACCCGACCTATACACAGGTTCGATTCAATATCCCCCAGCATGTCAAAGGTGATCACAGTTTATATCTGGGACTCAACGGTGGTAATGCCGGTGCGTATCTGGAAGTTGGAGCGATCCCGGCTGTCCCCAACAGTGACTACCGTATTACAGCAAGAGTGATGACCGGGAGGCTTGAACATGCTTCAGCCAAGGTTACTGTGTATTTCATTGATGGCAAAGGTCGTCGCGTCGATGAAAGCGTTATCACCACTGGCTTGTTTCGGTCTAATGACAAATGGATTGATCTATCGCTGAAGCTCAATGGGGACTACGCTCCAGCAGCATGGATCGGCATGCAGGTCGAATTGCTTCAGGAACGATATGATAAAGATTCCTTGCTTGGTGAACAGCAAGTCATTTTCAACGAAGTTGATGGAGGGGTCTGGATCGACGATATCGCGATCTGGCAATTGCCCAATATTTCACTATCCACCCAGAGCAAGGTGAATATACTCCGCGCACCGGTCAAGCCGCAGATGACTGTGAAGGTGCGGGATCTGAGCGGTCGGCGGCTGGTGTCTGAATTAAAAGTGTATGACTACCGGCGGCAGTTGGTTGACCAAAGAGAACAGGTCGTCGGTGCAGGATCTCCCAATGCATGGACACATGTTCCCAAACTCCCAGGTTATGGTTGGTATCTGGCGGACCTGATGGTTTCTGAGACGCAGGGCATGGATGGCGAGCAGGTGTATCAACCTGTTGCACGAACGCTCTGCGGATTTCTATGGCTACCGGGGGATAAACCGGCACATTTAGGTGATGCCAAGCTTTTTGGTATCCGTGCGATTGATGTGCCAGATATCGAACTGCCTTTGGTTTCTCAGTTGGTTGAACAGTCGGGAATCTATGGTGTGACCATTAGCCCGTGGCGACGCAATACCAGCCTGAAAAATATTGAGTTCCAACAGAATCAACTCGATGATTTACTGCATCCTCTAATGGCGGAAAATCGCGATGTGACTTTCTCACTCTTCCCCATTCCAGACCTGCTAAAGAGTGAACTGCAACAGGCAAGCTTACAGGCTCACATGCTTTTTGAACTGGATACTGATATCTGGTCTGCATACTTCAAGCCGGTTGTGTTACGGCATAGCCAACGTGTCCGGCAGTGGGAATTGGGGACCGCCAGCGCTCCGTCAGCGATGTTCCAGAAAGATTTGGCATCAATTGTCAGTCGAATCCGTAGCCAGTTCCAGACACTTGCACCCAACCCAAGATTGCTCATGCCCTGGTCACTTCTTGAACCGCAACATGAAGCGTTAGGCAAGGATGTCGGGTATGTGCTGAATGTTCCGACTGGTATTCAGCCCAGTCATGTATCAGAATTTCTCGAGGAGTGGGAGCAGAATAAGCCGATGTCGCACCCACTGTTGTTTCAGATTCCGCCAGCCACTGAGCTTTCACAACAAGACCGGGTGATTGATCTTTCATTGCGGATGCTCAATAGTTGGGAAGTGACGCAGACAGGCCAGATGATCCAGAAGCCATGGACGGTTTCGGATCGTCGTAACGTAGTGCTCATGCCGGACCCGATACTTGGTGTATTTACATCCTTGTCCAACCGACTCTGCGGGCGACGCGTGGTTAAACATATGAATATTGGACGAGGGATGCGATGTCTGATACTTGATGGTAAGGCCGGGGGAATGCTCGCTTTTTGGAATGAATCAGCTGCAGACACCCAAACCAATCTCAGCATGTACCTTGGGGACAATCCACGTTGGCATGACCTGTGGGGCAATCACCTGCCTATGATTAATGATAAGGGTAAGCAGCAATTTAAAGTCGATCGTGAACCCATGTTCATGGAAGACATCGATACCAATCTGGCTTTATTCCGAGCATCGTTTCATATCAACGAACCCTTTATCGAGTCCCGTCAGACTCCGCACAATCGCGTGGTCAAATTACATAATCCGTGGAACCACACGATTTCAGGACACATCTCATTTCTTGAACCAAAAAAATGGCGTATCACACCCAAGCGAATGTTTTTCTCCATGGCTGCTGATGCGGATTACGAAATCCCAATCCAACTCTCGTTTCCTGTTTCAGAAACTGCCGGTGAAAAACAGCTTGTCGCACGCGTCGAGTTCACTTCGCAAAAGCGTTATGACGTGAATTTTACAACGCCACTGGAACTCGGACTTAAGGATATCGACTTCTATTCACACCTGACCATTGAACGCAATCCCAAGTCCGGCACGTTTGATGCTGTCGTCACACAACGCATTGCCAATCGCGGGACAGAGATTATTTCACTTTACTCATTTGCCAACATGACCGGTTATTCACGACAGGAACGCTTGATTTCGCAATTGCATCCAGGTGAATCAATCATCCGCCAATTCCGATTCCGCGATGGAGCCATTCGACTTAAAACGCAATCCATTCGTACCGGATTACGCGAAACCAGTGGCCCGGCTGTGATCAATCACAATCTCTCTGCAAACGATTTGGTGACGCATTGATTGGATTCGCTTAGCAAATTGCACATCCATCATTCCTTGAAACACAAATCCAGTCTTTGAATCATCATGCTCAAATCCGATTTACTTTGGCACCTCAATAGTCGGTTGTGGCAGCTTGGGTTCTTCAGGAAATGCAGGCCAGAGTTTAGGCTTGGGCGTAACGGAGTGGGTTTCCACAGCCCCCATATCCGGCGCCTTGCCAGTGTAATCATCGTTGAAATTCGGTAGTAACTCACCTGCGTCATGGCCGGGAGTTCCGGGCTTTAACCAGAGGCGTCCGTCGGAGGCGCGTTCGTACAGGGGTCTTGCACGGACACCGTTTTTCTGAGCACCTTCACGTGCCATGACTTTACCAATGTACATGTCATAGTCGAAGTCATTGCTGGGTGTGATCTGTGTATCGCGGATGGCCCAGTTGTTGTCATGCCGGGTGTGTATCAGGTTGTTTCGACTGGTGATGTTTGATGCGGTCTTTCTTTTTGAAGTAAAGACAATGCCCGACTGCGCGCCACTGGATTGATAGTGTTTATCACCTTCAAAAGTGGGCGGTTGCAGGGCGGTGTTATGAAACAGGTACATTTTCCCAGCGGTCCAGATTGGATTTTCATTGCCAAGTTTAATCAGGTAATGACCACGTAGATCATTTTGGGTCATGCCTTCATGCTTGCGGGAAACGCCGTAGACATTGCGGAAATAGTAGACCGGCCCAAGTGATGGGGAGGCTGCTCCGATCGCGCCGTAGGTCATGTCGATGTAGTTGTCCCAGACGCGGACGTTCATGTTCGCACCTTCGATTTCCAGGCCGTCATCCCAGCAGTGCGAGACATAGTTGCCATAGATATCACTGTCCCGATTGGGGAAGCCGCCGAAGCTGAAGTTGTGCAGTTCGCCCATGCCGTCGTTGTACATGTGGTCGATGTCGGAGTGAATTTTGTTGTAACGGATAACGTATTGCCCTTTGCCATGAACAAAGCTGATGCCTTGTGGGCCTTCGGGATGTTTTGAACCGTTGACACGTTTTTGATTCCAACTGTTCGAGTCACTGCGTGGATGGTGGAGATTACAGTTTTGGATGACGATGGTTTGAAGCTTGCTTGATCGTGAGTGGATCGCGGAATTGAGATTTTCACCATAGCCATCCACATCACGAACACGTCCCCAACCACTGATATCGCAATCGTCAATAATCACATGCTGCACGTCACGCAGGTCAATGCCATGTTGTCCAGCGTTTTTGAGTTTGAATCCCTTGATGATGACATAGGACGCATAGACCGAGATGTTTACTGCATGCTTGTTTTGAGCATCACGGATACCTGTTGCGCCTGGAGCTGGTTCATAAAGGACGTATCCGTTTTTGCTGTCACCACCTTCTTCGATGTTCAGTGTGTCATTGCCATCGGGGATTTGGATGCGTTTGGCGATGGGGAAATTTTCATCCCATGTGGTCGTGGTGAAGGTTTGGGTGGTGTTGGTTTGGGTTAAGGTGAGTTGGATTTCGTATTGGGTTGCAGGTTCAAGGTAGACAATACTGCCACGGTATTCACCGGAATGTCGCGTAGCCGGGAAGGCATGGTCATTGGGGTCAAGCCATAACGGCATCGCCTGCTTCCAATCCACTTCTCCATTTTTACGGTAGGCCACCGTACACGGATTATCCGCAGCAGCTTCCTTGGGTTTCCAATAGAGTCCGACACTGTGGAATGTTGGGATCGCAACCGGCTCATAGGAAGCTGATTCGGTTGGGGCAGGACCAACTTCAATGAGACTCACTTTGGCAAAATCCACGGTCTGATTCAAATAGGATTGACGCGCGTTCCAACGCAGAAGGATTTCGATGATTTGCGTATCACCACTGTTAAAGGTGTCGGTTAATGTCTTCCATCGCGGGCCATCACTTTGGCCGATGTTAAACCGTTGGGTTTCCTTACCGTCCTTGTAGCGTTTGATTTGGACAAACCCATTGTCTTTGGACTCACTGCGAAGCATTGCTTTGACGGTGTAGAGGGTGTTGGGTTTGACGGTTGCTTTTTGGCCGATGTAGCCATAGTGTCGGCGGACTTCATTGCCGGTATTCACTTGCAGGTAATGGTTGATGTCTTTTGGAGCATCCACACTGGTGATTTGAGCAATCGTGGTTTGAGGTGTTTGCCAATGCTTTACATAAGCTTGTGTGTCGGACAGATCACCTGCTTTGAGTAGATTGACTCGTTGAGTGGTGTCAGCCTGTAACGTCGAACAACCTGAAGACAAAAACAAAACGGCTAAGGCAAGAAAGAGTGATCGCAACGGTGAACTCCCATACGTCAGTGGATAGATGTTATCGCGGATGGACCATCAGCATGCACTGGATTATAGAGAGCACAGTGTTAAACAGTTGACTGTTATTTCAAACGATTTGCCAGTAATTGGGCAGATTTACTTTTCAGCCAGCAGTCGCAGAACTTCGTCGAGGTCTTTATCACCACGTCCTGAAAGGTTGATCACGAGGTTTTCGTCGGACTTCATCTGGGCAGCGAGGATCATGCCGTATGCCACTGCATGACTGGATTCCAAAGCCGGGATGATGCCTTCAAGTCGTGTGACAGCCTGGAAGGCATCAAGCGCCTGGGTGTCGGTGACACTGACGTAGTTGGCACGGTGCGATGCGAACCAGAAAGCATGTTCCGGGCCGACACCTGGATAATCCAAGCCTGCGGAGATGCTGTGGACGATTGCGGTTTGACCATCGTCATCTTGGAGTACAAGACTGCGTGAGCCGTGCAGGACGCCGGGCTTCCCCTGACTGATAGACGCTGCATGATCACCCATTGCAGGGCCTCGACCTCCGGCTTCGACACCGGTGAGTTTGACTGTCGTATCATCGACGAATGGGTAGAACATGCCTGCAGCATTGGAGCCGCCACCGACACATGCGACCACGTGGTCAGGAAGTTTGCCAATTTGTTCAAGGCATTGGCGTCTGGCTTCGATACCGATGACGGATTGGAAGTCGCGGACGATCATCGGGAATGGGTGGGGACCGACCACTGATCCGATGATGTAATGTGTATCATCGCTGGTTTCCATCCAGTTGCGCATAGCAGCATTGGTTGCATCCTTAAGCGTCTTGGAGCCGGACTCTACGCCGACGACGCGGGTGCCCAGCAGTTCCATGCGTTTGACATTAGGTTGCTGTCGGCGAATGTCTTCGACGCCCATGAACACATCACATTCCAAACCAAAGACGGCTGCAGCAGTCGCGGTAGCCACGCCATGCTGACCTGCGCCGGTTTCAGCGATGATGCGTTTCTTACCCATGCGAAGTGTCAGCAGAGCCTGCCCAAGTGCATTATTGATCTTGTGGGCACCGGTATGTGAAAGGTCTTCACGTTTGAGATAAATCTGAGCGCCACCGGCTTTCTCGGTTAATCGTGATGCGAAGTACAACGGTGTCTCACGACCGACGTAATGTTTGAGCAAGCCATCAAGCTGCTTTTTAAATGCAGGGTCGGCTTTGGCCTGTTGGTATGCTTCATCAAGTTGAGCGACAGCGTGCTTGAGAGTTTCGGGAATGAATACCCCGCCGAAGTCACCGTAGTAACCGCGTAAGTCAGGCGTTTGGCTCAAGGTCGGATTGGTTGAGGTCTGTGTCATAGCCGGGCATTTTACGCTACCGGCGACGAGATTTCGAATTCAGTTGTTCGGAGAGTGATAATGCAGAAGTGATTAGGGAGTAGGATTGTTACTCGTGGGGCGTTTGTTGTGATGTGAAATACCAGTCATACAAGATTGTCCGGTATCTTTATTCGATACCATTTCGAATCACTAATCACTGAAAATCACCGCTTGTACTTTTTCATCATCAGCAAGATGTATCGCCGCTGTTTTTCACAGTTGTCGAAGAGTTCTGTGGTGGTGTCCGGGAAGTAATCATTGAGCTTCCGAAATCGTGCTTCAGCTGCTTTGTACTCTCGACTGCGTAGTCGTTCAAAGGCTTCGTTGTATCGAATGGTGACTTCATCAATGAGCTGTTTTTGGATTTGGTCAAACCGCAATTGATGCAGGCCGTCTTCAAAGTAAGCTTTTCTGTCATGCGCTAATGCCAACTGGTATGCATGATAGACACGATAAGTTCCTGAGTAGGACGCGTCTTGTCGACTGTAAAGTTCCTCGGCTTCACGTAAAAAATCTGCGGCAGCACGCGGGTCGGGCACGGAGACTTTGGCAGGGGTGCGGATGATGTCTTCTATTTCAGAGACCTGTAACTCTCGTGGTTTTTCAATAGTATTGGCATCCTTAGTCCGAAGAGTGCCAAGGTAGACCATTAAAAACAGAATCAAAACCAGATAAGCACCAATGGCACCCCATATTTTGGAGCGTTTGGATGATGTCGATCGAGAGGATTCAACTGGTTTTTCTTGAGCTTCCGGGGGGGCGGTGGCTTCCGGGATAATGACCTGGAAAACATCTTCGCCACCGACTTGGACGATGTCCTGTGTCACGAGTTTGAATCCCTTGCGGCCGACTTTCTTGCGATTGACCTGGGTTCCGTTGGGGCTGGCATTTTGCAGTACCCATTGGCCTTTGATCATAGCAATCATGCCGTGTTCGCGCGAGACGAATTCACCGCTGATAGGGATGTCGCCATCGGCCTGCCTGCCAAAGAGAAATTCTTCGCCTGAGAGTTCCAGACGTTTACCTTGTTGCGGGCCTGAGAGTAATAAAATCTGGATTAAAGCCACGTGTCCCTTCCCATTTGGAGACGAAGTGATGGATAGGATGATACTGCAAAAAGGACGCAAAAACTAGCGTCGATAGGATTTAGAATAACTCGCCACGCATGTGTTTAATGATCATGGGGCCAAAGAGGAAGATCACCACAGCCACGAGGATCAGTACATTGGGCAACATCAGCCGGAGACTGGCAGAGGCACTGAGTTTTTCTGCTCGAACGCTACGGTGCATTCGCATCATGTCCGCCTGATTGCGAAGAATTGTTGATAGGGGCGTCCCCAGAGATTCTGCCTGATTGATTGCGCCGATGATTGATCGCAGTGATTCTAGGGGAATGCGTGATGCCATATTGCTCAATGCGACACCTCGACTTGAACCTAAATCAATTTCCGCCAATACCAATGCCAACTCCTGATTGAAATCGTCATCAGGTTGATCACGAATGATGGTGGTCACAGCTTCGTTGAAAGTTGAACCTGACCCCATCATCAAGCCAATGAGGTCCAGTGTGTAGGGCAGTTGCTTACTGATATTACGGACGCGCCCATCGGATGTGGATTTCAGGGCAAATAGCGGGACGAAAAATCCCATAATTGCTAGTCCCGTGACGATAATTAAATCCAGAGACATCAGCACCAGCAGACTTAGGAAAATGGTCACAATGCCAGTAAACAGACTACACAGCAGGCAGATGGCAACGTACTCCTGTACCGAATAGTTGTTGGGATTCCCCGAAGCATCCAGATGCTGGCGGATAAAATCACGTAACGATTGCACCTGAAAACGTTGTGCCCAGATGATGGCAGCACCGAGAAACGGTTTGAACAGCGGTTGGTCAAACAACGTCTTGGGCGTGTTGGCCCCCATGGACTGCGCAAACTGACGATGGATCGGCACGACATCCGTCTGACGATAACGAAATGCTGAGAACACCAGGAAAAAGATGCTCAGTCCCAAAAAGCCAGTGATACAAATTTGAAGTAGTATTTCGTTCATGTGTATTTCAGCGAGCCATATCTTGTCGATCCGGGTTGATGACAGGCCAATGACTGTCTTGTAATCACGCGAGTTTAAGTGTTGAGCGTTACTCAACCCCTGTCGACACGACACGGCTCGCTGGATTAAATATCCACCGCCATAATTTTTCGGATCCATAAAAACGCCATGCCGACCATGCCTGCTGCGATCAGGAGCAGGATACGGCCAACCGGTTCGGTAAAGAGCAGCATGGTGCTCTCATTGTCAATACTGAGCATCATAAACAGGAACACGATCGGCATGACCGCCATCATCCATGCCTGACTGCGACCCTTGGCTGTTAATGCATCGAGTTTGCCTTCGAGTCGTTGGATTTCGCGGACACTTTCTGCGATACGATCCAGTGATTGAGCGGTATCACCACCACGTTGTCGATGCATCTCCAAGGCTGTAAACAGCAGTCGGTAATTCTGAAGTTTGATGCGATTGGCTGCATTGTGCATCGCATGGGTGAGATCCAGTCCCATCTGGTATTCACGCATGAGTTGGCCGAACTCTTGTTGGATTGGACCTTGGGTATTTTTGACGAGTAGCTCAAAGGATTGGCCAAGGTTCAGCCCCGCCCGCATACCTGACGCCAGGACATTGATGCCGTCGGTGAGTTGGGCTTCGAGTTTTTCGTTACGTTGTGTGTTGAGATATTTGAGGATCAATGTGGGTAATAGTAACCCGCTTAGCGATCCGAGTGTGGTGCCGATGATGTCTTCGGTGGCACCAAATCCAACCGTCCCTCCAACGAGAATGAGGATGACAGAGAAAGCCACTGCCAGCTTAGGTGAGATATCCAGCAGCAGGTGTTGATTAAGTACACGGTCGTAATCAGCTTCCCGACGCTTGAGCCACTGGTTTGTCCAAGGTAAGCCATAGATCACACCAAGTAATGTGGCAACGGCAACCACGGATGACAGTGTGATGTGCCAGAGAGTATCACGCGAAGTGAGTTGATTGATAAGCCATTGAATATTATTCGGCATGATCTTTCAGGGATTTGTAACACTTGATTTAGGGATTGGCACAAGGTGAATTTTCACTTGCCAACCCAGAATCCGTGATGTCAATCCCTCACTTTCTAAATCACAAGAACGTGTCAATGGTCAAAAAGTTTTTCTGAATCAATCGCTGTGCGAAGGTTGGGATATAACCCGTATGTCGCAGCGATGGCTGTTCGGAGTCTTTGAGTGTGAAGATGTCTTCAAGCAACACTTCGTTGGTTTCAAGGTCCAGGCCAATCACTTCACTGATAGCGGTGACGCGGCGTTGGCCGGATGAAAAACGAGTTACCTGTACCACAAGATCCACCGCGGAGATGATCTGTTCTCGGATGGCTCGCACGGGCATATCCACTGCCATGAGCACGAGTGTTTCCAGGCGTTTGGCAGCATCGGCGGGGGTGTTGGCGTGAAGCGTAGACAGTGAGCCGTCATGGCCGGTATTCATGGCCTGCAACATATCCAAGGCTTCAGGACCACGGACTTCGCCGACGATAATTCGGTCAGGTCGCATACGCAAAGCATTCCGCAGCAGGTCGCGAATGCTGTAGGCGCCGCGTCCTTCGACGTTAGCGGGTCTTGCTTCTAACGGCACAACGTGCGGTTGAGGCAACTGCAATTCCGCGGACTCTTCAATGGTGAGAATGCGTTCGTTTTGGCGGGCGAATGTTGAAAGCACATTGAGTAGTGTCGTTTTACCCGAACCAGTACCACCGGAGATGATCACATTTAGCCGACCAAGAATACAACCTTGAAGGAAGTTAGCTGCGTGCGTACTCATTGAACCACGTGCAACAAGGTCATCAATGGTAAACGGAATCCAACTGAATTTACGAATCGTCAGCGTCGGGCCAGCTAATGACAGTGGGGGGATAACGACGTTTACACGGCTGCCATCTGCCAGTCGGGCATCGACCATTGGATTGGAGTGATCCACGCGACGACCGATGGGAGTGAGTATCCGTTCAATGACGGACATGAGAATTTCGTCGGAGAAAAAGCTACGCGTAGTGCGCTGGATAATGCCGTTCTTTTCGACGTAAATGCGGTCTTTGCCCACGACCATGATTTCAGTGACGTTAGCCATTTCCAAAAGGTCTTGGAGCGGACCAAGGCCGAGCATGATGTCCACGAGGTCTTTGCTGACAATGCGGTGGACGATGTAATGCTGCAGGTCTTTGGGGATTTCCTTGAGCAGTTCTTCGAACTGTTCTTCGAAAACTTCTTCTGCAATGGCTACGTCTTCTGCGACACATGTTGCATCAAAGAGCAGGGGCATGGTGTCCACGAGATCCTGAACGGTTTGCGTCAGAGCCTGGTCAAACGAAGGGTCGGCATCGGGCAATTCGATGAATTTGTAATCCGTCTGGACTTTGCCCTGGCATTGACGTACGACTTCTGCAAGTACCATGCGATGCAGATAGCTAAAGACCGTGTGACTGATCACCGTTTTGTCCATTGTGTCGATGGCATCATCAAGGATGCTGCGCAAATGCCACATCATCTGCTTGACGTAGGAGTCATCGGTTTTCTTCAGATCAGCCGTGGCGCGCAGGTTCATGCGGTCAAGCAATTGCCCGTGGACGCCTTGCTCAAACTCCATGAGTTTACGTTGGTTTTTTTGTTGCTGTTGTTGCTTGCTGGCCGACGCATCGTCTTTTTCACCGGGGCGTAGCATGGCCAGTGAGTATTGGCCGATTTGAATTTCATCGCCAAAGTCGAGTTTGACTGATTGGCCGAAAGTTAATTCCTGACTGGCAACCCGTGTCATGGCGCGACTGAGATTTTCAACGAAGAACTGATTGCCCCGCTGTTGAATTTTCAGGTGACGTCTTGCAACAAATGAACTGCCCAGTTTGACGTGACAGTCATCATCACGGCCGACCATGACGGTATCACTATCCACTTTGATGGTGGACTGTTCGTTGAGACTATGATCAAAAAGCCAAAGTTCCATAGGCAAAAGCGATCCGATTAATCGTTGTTATTCGTGGCACCAGCTGCGGGGCGGCGACGTTCGACGAGTTCAACCACCGTCGGATTGATGCCACCGGAAGGAATTTTGGATAGTTCGGTATCGCCGGGGTTGCGGACTGTCAGGTCAAAGTTACCGATCATGACACGTTCGATGAGATTCATCTGTGTGGCCTGGTCGGGGGTGACTTCAACGGTAATACTCGAAAAACGTGATTGACTCATGCGGCTTGATGATGCTTCATAACTTGTCGCCGACCCCAGAGCAATGACTTTTACGCGTTCCATCACAGGTAAAACCTGGACACCAGATTGTGTGTTAAAAGCTGCTTCAAGATCAACGAACATGCCCAGACGTAAAGCGCCTGGCACCGTCTTGGAATTGATGGACAGTACTTTCAGACGCTTGCCACGTGCGATGTTTTGATCGATGGCAGTAGAGTCCGGTGATGTAAAGTGACGAAAAAGAAGGATCTCGCCCGCATGAGCAGTCCGCTGCAAAGGTTCCTTTTGATCCAAACGGACACGTAGTCCTGTTTCATCCATTGCGCCCATCTGTTCATCAAATGCTTCACGAAATGTCGGCGTGTCCGGCACGCGGACTTCACGTATGTCGCGTTTACGAAGACGATCCCCCGAAGACATGGACACTTGAAGAATGTAGACCGGAAAACTGGCAAGTTTGTTTTCGTTGCGAATCTGCATGATGTAAATATTGGTGAGAATCACCGCCAATACTGCCAGGACAACAGCAGCAATAACGAGTTTGGTATTTCCCGCCTGACGTGGGTTATTTGTACCGGGGGAGGCTTGTTCTGCTGCCATGAAATTCTCTCTCGTATCCAGTAACAGTCTTCAGCAAATATGTAGTGGCAATTGTATCAATCAAACATACCATTCGCTGAATGCTTGGGTCTATGATTACATCAAACGCAAATCAACACATCACATCACATGCCAGTTATTGCATGGCTTGACTCTTAGGATATTTGAACCACAAAAGGAGTTTGACTTGTTTGTCTTCAGTGAGGTGTGTTCGGATTACCAGTACCTCTTCGCCGGGCGGAGCGAGAGTCGCTTCACCTTGGAGGTGTGGACTTCGGACATAAATCTGATTGATCGCCTGTGATTGACTGGTCGACTTGGTGTTGAGTTTTGAAAAGCCTTTGCTGATCGCGGCGTCTGCATAATGCTCCTGGACCTGTTCCTGAGTCTGGCCAGCAATATCCCAAAGGGCATACTCTTCAGCAACATGCCCGTCGATACGTGTAAAGCCAGTCACACGGGTTCCGCCTGTGGGTTGGGGTAGTTGTGCTGGTTCACTGAGCAGGACCTGATCGCTGTTTCGTACGAGTATCAGATTGCCGGTATTGGATGCGGGAATCATGCCTGTCATGAGGTCTTCGACACGATCACGTGAGCCTTCCATTTCCGCGGAATAGTCCATGGTGCCGTACATCTGCATCTGTCCGGTGGTGACTTTACGGACACGTCTTGGTCTGACATCATCCCAGACGGTATAGACCGCAAAGGCGCCGATGGCAAGGAGTCCGAGGATCATCGGGATCATGGCTGCACGATTGGCAACCTGCTCTTCCTCCTTATTCAAATTCAGCGGATTATGAGTTGTCGGTGGTGGTGGTTTCAATAGGCTCTCCATCTGTTGCCGTAGCTACGATGCGCAATATCAGGTCCGAACCAATAAGGTGTCGGGCCTGCGTAATGATAAGGTGAGTGTCCGCGGTACACGCCATTGATGGCATTGGCCAACCCGTTTGAGGGCAGACTATCCAGACGTGTGTAGAGTACTTCAAGGTCAACAGCCGTGGTGCCACGGGTGGGATCGAGTATCGCCCCGGGGCGCGGTTGCCACATGTCATAGCGATAGCCAGGTTCAAGTGTGACCAGATCAGCTGTTCGGATGTAGTATTCGTTGCCGATGGTGTCAGCAACATGCAGCAGGCGGGGTGTGTTGCCATATGGTTGGTCAGCAGACTCCATGAGGATGAAGTCTCCGCGTTCGACTCGGAATTGGGTGTATCCGCGAGTGAATGACCATGTCGTATCATCGCGTCGATGGCCATGCTGGATGTCGCCGGCCATGTCTCGCCAAAGTGGTGTTGAGTCCACATCAAATTCGGTGCGAAGTGACGTCTGGACAGTATGACTGATATCGGTCATGGTTTGGAAAGTTCGCAGCGCATCACCAGTGAGTCTGCTTGAATCCACAAAGCTGTCATAAGCCAAATCAATCCCGTCGACGTAGCTTCTCTCGAGGTTCTCGATTTCACTTCGTGAACCCATGAAAGCTTCGTCAAGTTGCTCGTTGCCCTGTGAAGGGCCGACACGTAACGTCGCATCGCTATGTCGATATGACCGGAGCATGACATGGATATTGGTGGGGGTGTCGGTGGATAGATGGGCTGCCTTAAGCCATGCATCGTGACGGTCCATGACCAAGGCATGCTGCACGCGAACAACTCCGCGACCTGCAAAAAACAGCAGGCTCAGCGTGATAAAGATGATCGGCAATGCCAGAACCATTTCAATCATCGCTGTAGCGCGAACGTTTGCAGGGGTGCAGCTGTGTGTCATTATGGCACCTGGGTTTCTTCCTCTAGGGCTTGGGCGCGACGGGCTTTGAGTTCGGTGACAACCGACTCAAAGAGCTTGCCACTCACAAGCGGTTGGAGTTGATCGGTGGATTGAACATCAGCAAGGTTCGGTTGCTCAGCAGGAACTGCTCGGCCGATCCAGCCTTGGAACCAAAGTGTTTTGTTGTCTGCATTATTCACAAGTATGTCATAGGGTGCGAGCATCGGTGAAGCTGTTTGCGTGGGTGCAACAGGGGTTGCCCATGGCAATGAACGGACATGGTTTTGCGCTATTACAGTACGTTGGATCATGTCAGATGTTTGGGGATGTTTATCATCGTTGACATAGAGAATCGGCGCAGGTTTGGGGGATTGCGACGTGAAATTGTAGGGTGATGAGAGTTTGATCTGCTTGCCTACATTGATACCCAACAGCATGTAGTCATCAATTCGATATGCCGTTTGACGTGGATATTTCTGCTTCTTTGTCGCAGGTAATGGTTTGATGTGCAGCGTTCGGTCGGAATAAACCTGGTACGGCCAAATCTCTCGCCAGATACGAGGGTGAAGCTGCTGCATCTTGAGCTTTTCCCATGTCCTGGGGTCAAGCTCTTTGCGGTATTTATAGTATTCGACGTTTAATATTTTTTGCTTATCTGAACTGATGATCGCCCAACTGTCTTTGGAGCGGAATTTGGGGTCCGTGGGGGCAAATGCACTTTTACTCTGCAACGTTACGTAGGCGATTTCACGAATAGATTGCGGATTCTTATCCATGATCTCATAGATTTTTTGAGGATCGGTAATCCATGTTGATTCATAGACCGGCATTTGCGTAACCGGCTCTTGAGGCCAGAGTTCATTGAGGTGTGCCTTGCTAAAGATGTCGATGTGATTGACGATGCGTTGGTTTTCTAGTCGGTATACCAAAGCGCCCAATGTTCTGAGCACTGCATCATCACCAACAGCAATCTGCTGCAGATCATTTATATCCGAGGGCATCTCTTCGTTTTGGGAACGTGATGGTTTGGCTTTGGGTTTAAGCAGAGCGCGTAGTTGTGAAATGGGGCAATCCCCAGATCGGTTTCGCTGTTTTTTTATTTTTACAGGCTCCGCTGCCGTGAGTTCACGCAATTGATCAACTGCGGGATTTTTCATGTACTCACTATAACCGTTGGCGATTCGGTATTCATGGTCATTTTTAATGATCGGGGCGAAGTCATCAAAGCTTCCACGTTTCCATTGGACCAGCGGTTGTCTGGTGGGAAGCATGATTGCCGAGGCCTCAGTCTGACGGGCAGTGGTGTCGAGAATACTGCCACGCAGCACGGACAGTTGGGTTTGGACTTCGAGGTTCTCCAGAATCGCCTGATTGATTTGGTCTAAGGAGTTGATGGCTTGCCAGATGGTACCTGCCTGTTTGCTTTGCGAAACAGGTTGTACGTGAGTGATGTCAGCCAGAACTTTTTGGTTCAATTGTTTGTTGATGTACTTTTGGGTGTTGTAGGTGACTCGCAGTTCATTTGCAGTGGTTTTCTTGAGTTGGTCAAATCCCAAGGCGATGGGATTATCATCGTCGATGGGTTGCCAGTCACGGGGTAATTGCTTGACGTCGATTTCTTGGAGTACGTCATTGACTGCTTTGAGGTCATTGTGATACATCTCAATGGCTGTGGGGATTTCCTGAACCATACCAGCCTGGACGATGAGTCGGGCCATGGCATTATTGTTCATCGCCACGGTGTTGAGACTCCGGGCGATCCAACTGGCGCCGGACTCTGCGCCGGCTTGAGCGCTGAAATGGGTCATTTCCTTGACCCGTGCATGTCGACCGATACTCAGGACGCCAAAGGCGACCGCAGCCGTGACCAGGAGGATCAACAAAGTCAGCACCAGCGCGTGACCTTGCCGGCCATGATGGCGGTGGGTTGGATTGGAAAATACATTCAGTAAGATCATGTGTCTGACAAACTTTCTCAAGGAGCAATGAGCCTGCTGGCGGGTGGGCTTAGTGCCTCTTGTTAACAAAACAGGTTTCCTGACAACAAACAACTCTATGATCCTAATGTGATAGCCTCGCTTCTGCCAGTGGTGTAATGGCTTGAAGGTGGGTAATCATGCCTTGAAGTTGTGATTCGGTGGCCCATGGATGCTCATTAGCGTCTAAATCGGCTTGAGCTCGATCGATCCAGTTCTGCCAACCGGTGGTTTGTTCGAGTTGGGATTGCCACATGGGAGTCCATAAATCAAATGAATGATTGTTGAAAATCACGACTTGCGCAACCGCCGACGTCCGGTTGGTGGGTTTGGTTCGGTCGAATCTGCTTGGCCAGAATGCAGCTCGATTCTGACGGCTGGCAAAGGCCATAAACGTGAGTTTGTCATCCTGATAATCACGCACCGCAGCCCGGGCAGCATCGCATTCGGCATAATCATCCGTCCGGTTAAGCGTCCGGGTATCCATGATGACAGGTCCAGGCATTTCATCGTGATCCAGTCCTTCATAAGGATTGGGGATGATCTCGACAAAATTCTCATTGCGCATCGCATTGGGATACGCCAAAGCCAATTGACTGTCAGCTGCGAAGGTGTTGTCATTCTCACGATGGAGCCTTCTGCGTTCTGAATCGGTCAGATCACGATTTTCGTGGGGATTCGGTTGATGATTATCCAGGCCGATATACAGGGGGTTTTCGTTGATCCCCAGATACACCAAGACCTGATAGATGTAGACCACATGGTTGTTGATATGGTCGTTGGGGTCTTCTTCATCGAAGGGTTCGACGCCCACATCCCGATCACCATTGGGGACGGGGCGTACGAGTGTATGATCCAGATACAACCAGACACGGTTGTTGGAACTAATGGGGATCACCTCAGCAAAGGGTTGGATCGTGAACTGGGTGTTGTCTGGTTCTTCTTGGTCATCTGCTGGCGGGTTGGGATCTTCTTCGGGTTCTTCAGGTTCAAGATGTAAAGCCATTGGGTCGAGAACATCACCGAGCCACCATCCACGTGACATGATCATGTACAGACTGCCTGACAGTCGTGAATCGCGCATTTCCACTTGATTCGAAGCATTCTGGCCAAAGTTGGTTTGCACGCGATAGCTTGGCGATGTGGAGCCATCCGACGGTGCTTCCATAAATCCATCACCCCAGCGATAACGACTTTTGATCTGCATCCGCAGGTATGCCGTCCGCGCGATCACCTGATCGTCGGGATCAAGTGTCGCGGGATATCGCTCTGTCCATACCGGCCGGGCGAAGCGGTCGTGTTGTTTGAAATTCGGGTCCGGCCACAGATAGTTCAGTTCATTTCGCGTTACATACTTGGACCACTGGGCATAGTTTTGACGGAACAGATTAATATGCCTGTTAAACGGCATGGCTCGGTGATTGGGGTTTGAATGCAGGCCATTAAGAATGCGCCCGATGATGCCATGCGTACGATAACCCGTCGGGATGCTTGCCGACGGACTTCGCCCCGCTCGGGGCGTATGCGTGGTATCCGATGGTGGGCCTTGGTATCCCCCGCCAAATGGCGAGGTCGCAATGGATGATGTGACTGATTCAGCCACACGGCCGGTCAGTGTCAATGAAGCATTGGTTACATCGGATTGCTTAGATGGATTGTCTGAAGTTGTCTGCGAAACTGCGACCGAAGTCTCTGCTTTAGGAACGATCATTTCGCTGAAATTGTGTGACGTATCACCATGCGTGTCATGCAACGCAAACAACGAATCGGGCATCGCAGTGTCAAACTTCATCCCCGCAAGCATGGCTAAAACCGGTGATGGCTTCGTCATCCCCGGCAGTAAGTTGTTTTGATTTTCAAGACTTTCAGCAGGAGGGGTGAACAGGGAATAAGTCAATGAACGTTGGCCAAAGATAGTGTCGAACGGCCCACGATTGATGATCCGATGATTCATATAGTCAGGCAGATTCCCGTCCATCACCGGATTACGGAAGTCATCAAAATGCGTTCGCATACTGGTGTCATTACTTCGTGAATGACGGTAAGCAATATTGACCATCGAGGGGATGGTGGTGACGAAGATGTTCGGACTGTTGTCCGCTTCCATGTTCACTTGCCCGACATTCTCAGCATGGAGCCCTGCCATTTCGGGCAGCGAATCCATACAGGCAATGCTGATTTCATTGAGGTTGCTAATGGCGTCCCAGATGTTGCCCGGATAGCGCGTGTCCTGTGTGACGTCATACCCCAGGAAGGTGTTGTACACATCGTAGAGCTGCTGCTGTTCGCCGATCATTTCCGTGTGTAAACGTGACAGTTCCGCGGAGATGGTGCTGTCGAGCAGGGCATTGTTGCTGGCAATGCTGTTTCGTCCCGTGGTGGGGTCGTAGGTTTCCTGAAGTCCGTTAAGCAGGTCGCGGTACTCTTCGTACTGTGCATGGGCGATCATGGGTTGGCAATCCATCACAGGAATCGAAGCGAGGTATCGCGTGATGGTGATGTTGTTCATTGCTACCGTGTTGAACTGTCGAGCGATCCACGTGCCTTGGGCATTGGCGGCGGCATCGGCAGAGTGCTGAGCGACAATGCGATTGTTCACGTGTTTGCCAAGGTTCAGTACGTAGTAAAGCAATGACGCAATGAGCACGATGGCTAGAAGCATGATGACCAATACGACACCACGATGTCGTTGATCGTGTGGGCTAAATGCTGAGGATATATTTTTTGCATTGGAGGCATTCATGAATCATTCCTCCTTGCCAACCTGCTCAAGCAGTTGACGGACTTCCGGGGTGGTTTTGATCTTTGCAGCTTGATTGAGATTGATACGAGCCTGGTCAAACTGACGGACACTGATCTGATGCTTGGCGCGGGCGACGAGATGATCGAATTCCGTGTCGTCGTATCGCTGACGAATTTCGTCGTTGTCGATGATTTTCTTGGCTCGGTAGTATGCGAGTTTGGCTGCGCCATAGTCACCTTGCTTACGCGCCTTGTCACCTGCATCACGCTCATCGGTGTAGGCAGAAAGAGTTTCGAGCTGTTGCATACTCTGAGTCACACGTGCATCATTGCTGTCGAGATTTCGTGCCGCGGTCAACTCACGACGTGCTACGTCAAGATTGGCTTGACTTAAGGCGCGACGGCCGGCATCAAAATGATTCTCAAATTCTGCCTTGGCAAGCTTCTGCCGCAAACTGGTGTCGGAGCCCATTTTTAGGGCGTTTTTGTATTGGTCGATTGCCGCAGAATAGTTGCGTCCTGCCATGGCATCATCACCAGCGGAAATCAACGTCGCACGGGCGTTGGCGGAATTGATCCTTTGAATCGCACGACGGGCCTGTTGCATATCCGCAAAACTCAATGCACGGGTGTACTGCGTTGTCGCACCTGCCAGGTCGCCTGCACGTTCTCGTTCCTGACCTGCCTGATAAGCCATCTGGGCACGCAACTGGTTGATCTGCTGAGCAATTGCAGGCTCTTCCTTGATCTGCTGAGCGCGGGCGTATAGATCAATCGCCTGCGAGAGTTGGTTGTTACGTTGAGCGGTACGAGCATCAAGCAATGCCTGTTCGTAGGTTCGGGTTTGCTTGAGTTCGTTGATTTTCTGACTGATCATGTGATTGGACAGGTGCAGCTGCTTTTCTTCAAGCAGTGCAATTGCTTCATCAGGACGACCGGTGTCCACTAATTGCTGGGCGTCGTTGAGTACACCGAGAATGGTGCTTTGCCCAACCATGGCATTGAGTTGTGTTCCCAGGATGTCGAGGGTTTCCTGTTCCTCTTTGGTGGGAGAGTAAGTGTTTTGATCGATGAGTTGCTGTCGAGCCAAGTCGTATTTCTGTTCAGCCATGAGCTGTTTGATTTTGCTGATCTGGTTGGCAAAGGCGGCTTGGCGTTTTGTTTCACGAATTTGGACTTTGAGATGTTCACGCTGTTTGGCCGCAAATGCGCCCGTGTCATCTGCAGCCATCAAAGATTGCACTGCAGCTTCATAGGCCTTGTTGTTCAAATTGATATTGGCTTCGGAGAGTAATTGGTAGCCCTTACTCTTGAGCCCAAGATTTGTGGATGCTGGCCACTCTTGAATCAACTCGGAAAAGAGATTCGACGCCTGCTCGTATTCCTTGTCCTTGAATTTCTCCAAGGCTGCTTTGTAGACCGCATGAGCATTGGCGACACGTTGTTTGGCAGCTTCTTCTTTTTGGTTGGTCTGTTGGAACATCAAAGTCGCCAACACGCCACAGAGCACGACAATGACCGCAGCAAGATAGTAGGGAAGCTTACTTTTCTTGGGCAGCATCGCTGTGGGTTGATCAGGAGCGATTTGAGGTGAAGCATTGGATTTGGAAGTTGCATGGTGATGTTTGCCGTGATGCGAACCATGCCCCATTTTGCCAGCGTCAGGTTTATCTGATCCACCTGCAAAGTGCATTTTGATTGCCTGCATCAACTCATTGCCTGAAGCGATGCGTTGTGCCGGGTCTTTTGCCATGAGGCGTTCGATGAGTTCGCTGAGCGTCGGTTCGATACCTGGGACCAATTCCTTAAGTGGTGTGGCTTTGGCGCGTTGATTGGCGTGCCACTTCATCCATCGCAGTGCCTGGTTGCGTTGATCCTTGAGTACAAACCGAAAAGCCTGTTCAAAGTTTTCGCGACCCGCGATCATTTCGTAACCGATCATGCCCAGGGAATACAGGTCCGCACGTCCGTCGACATGATCGCCGCTGGTCAGTTCAGGCGCCATGTATCGGACACTGCCTGCAGCCATGGTGTCCATGTCGCCGATGAGTGATGCGAGTCCAAAGTCACAGATTTTCAGGCCGCCCGTATTGGGCATGAGGATGTTGGCGGGTTTGAGATCACGATGGACTACGCCGTTGTCGTGTAGGTGTTGAAGTCCCATTGCCGTGGCTGCCATGATACCCAAAGCCTGTTTGGGGGGCATGGGAGCGGCGAGTTTGCGGAGGATGGTTTCAAGTGACGAGCCGTTGACGAATTCCATCACGATGAACAGTCCGCGTTGTTCAGCGATGTACTCAAGAACCTGTACAAGGTGGCGGGGGTCTTTGTCGGAAAGTTCACGCCCGATTCGTGCTTCGTTTTCAAAGTGTTGTCTGGCTACATGTGAATCCATATCCAGTGTTGAGGGAGCCAGTTGTTTGATAGCAACGACTTTATTGAGCAGGGGGTCAATACCCCGCCAGACAATTGCACCGCCACCGGAGCCGATTTGAAGTTCAATGCGATACTTGCCCACCTGATCACCAGGTGCGATGGGCGCTGCGGAATGGTCTGCGTTGTGGTTCATCAGTTACTCCGAAGCATGGGTTGCGAAAAATCAAGCGGCTGGCGCGGGGAAGGTGGAAGCTCGGTATCAACACCTTCATTGTTGAGCGTGTAAAACGCTTTGACGAGTGTGTGTTTTGCAGCAGTGCTGTCAGCAAACAACGGCCAGACATAGGGGACTGCCAGATTCAGTTGATGTTCCACCTGTACGGTGACCGGTTCGCGTGGGCCGAATTGATGGATACCTGCTTCCATGGGGAGCCACAGCAGGTCGTCTTCACTTTCGGTGACGACGCGTGAAAAAATGATGTCCGTATAGGTGTTGGCGTAGGCGAGTCTTTGAGCAAGGAAGTTGTCGATCCAGATGGGGGGTTCCTGATCCAGTTCGCGGTAATAGGATTTAAAACCCTCAACAAGCAAAGTGGAGTCCGAGGTGGTGGAGTCTAAGATTTTACCAGCTACAGGAAGCAGGGCGAAAACTGCTGCTTGGCGGACACGTTCTTTTTTTTGCCCATCGGGTAAGAGCAGGTAATTACGCGGTTCGCCTGTTTGAGTATAGTCCATCGGCAGCGTGGTGATCGCACTGCGTGTTGCGGCAAAGGCAGCGTAATGCACAAACACATTGCCGCCCATCACCAACGTGGTCTGAGCCAGTGTGAGTGTGCAGAAAAGCAGCATGGGGATGATCAGCACGAATTCAAGCGTGGCAGATCCTTGCTCAGATTCGAGTTCAATGGGTTTGGTCGCGTTGGCAAAACGGTAAAGCAGCCAGAAGCACAACCCCACACCAAGCAGACAGACAGCAAAGATCCAAACCAGTGGCCCGGAAATAAGATGCTCAATTGCATTCTGGAGCCAGGATTCCACGTGTTGTATCGACGGGTCCATGTGTGTCTCCAATTGATTCAGGGACCAGGGATTAGGGAGCAGTGATTAGGGAAAAGACAGTCAAATAAATGTAACAAGTGGCATTTTCGGGTGGTCAATGCCTTTCTTATCTTTTTCCTAATCCCTATTCCCTAATCACGACTCCCTCCCACTTAACTCCACGGCATTTTGACATGCAGCAGAAACTCTACACCAGCTATCAGTCCACCACCGCAAACCGCGACACCAAACGGCACGCGTGGGCTGTCGGTAGGCATGTCGGGTTTGACCTTGGCAGAAAGGGTCATCATGGTTGAGAGGATTCGCATCAGTGTTCGACCGATGATCTTGTGCCGACACATGATGATCACACCCATCAAGGCTGCAATGACAAAGCTGTAAACCAGGCATCCCAATGTGCATTCCCAACTGGCACATAACGCGCCATAGGCTGCGCAGAGTTTCACGTCTCCGCCACCCATACCGCCTGAGAAAAACACAATGGCCATCGGTAAAAAACCGGCGAGCATGCCAATCGCGCTGGCGCTTAAACCACCACCTGTTGATTCAAATCCAAAACCTGCCATCCCGGCAATACCGGCCCAGACAAAACCCAATGCAGCCGACCAAAGTGTGAGCCAATTGGGAATTTTATCCGTGCGGTAATCCCACACACCGGCCGTGGCAAGGACCACGATCAGAATTCCAAAACTGACAATCTCATGCACGTTGGCATTCACAGGCAAGCTTCCATGTGGGTTCGTTTAAGTCATGTTCGATACGGCAATGCTCAGTGGGTATTGTCACATTTTTTGCTGTTCACTGCATCATTGCAATGCAATATTACTACAGGTGACAAAAGCAAATTCAGGCACCGGGATGGTGTTCGCATCCCGGTGCCCATTGTTTTGCATTGCTCTGTTTGGGGTCATATCAGACAGCTTGTGTCTGTGGCTACCCCAGGCAAGGCCGCTAGCAGAATTTAGCCCGCGGAGTCGAAGGTGCCGTCGTCGCTGGGCAGGTCGCCGGTGTCAGATTCGACATCGTTCCAGTTGCCCTTGACCATGTCGGTGATTTCACGACGGTAGAAGAATAAAGCTGCCAACAACGGCAGCACGATCGCGCCGATGATCAGAAGCTTTTCGAGGCCTTCAGCACCTTGTTCATCACGGTACAGACGCACGGCCTGCTGACGAATGCTATGAGCGAGTTCTTTTGCACGTTCCATTGGGGATTCCTTTCTCGAGGCATGATATTGGTCTGGTAAACCATCAGTTGTGTTGTGTCAGCCTGAACATTTCAGGGCAATGGCATCGCGTTGATCGTGGTCATCAGCCCGTAATAGGCTGTGAGAGTGGCAAGGAGTGTTTGAATGATCCAATACGCAGGAAGAGCCATGAAACCCAGCAGCAACGTCCACTCCATCGTCGGCCCACCTGTGGTGTCAGCCAGCAACGGAATCACTTCATCCTGCTTGATTCGAGTTTCATCTTCAGTAGAGGATTGATTCATCATGCACCCTCAGTGGGGGTCTCTTGGGCGGGGGTAAACATTTCTTTGGTCAATTCTGTAACCACGCGTGCAGCACTACCTCGCAGCAGTCCTGCCATAGCAGAACGCACACCTGTGTGTCTTAATTGCATGCCTTTTCGACCTTTTTTATCAACAACCGGTCGCATGGCAAAAATATCCCGTAATTGATATCGGCCATCGGCTCCAATCGGGTCGATTTCACTGATCTGACTGACCAATCGCTGACCACCAATGTGTCGACTGGTCTGGACTACAACATCAATGGCAGACGACACTTGTGCGCGAAGAGCGTGCAGTGGCAATTCCACTTTGCTCATCAATGCCATCGTCTCAAGGCGGTTTAAGGCATCCGCAGGGTTGTTAGCATGTAGTGTACCCATTGAACCGCCATGACCGGAAGTCATTGCCTGAATCATGTCCAACGCTTCGCCGCCACGTACTTCGCCGATGATGATTCGGTCAGGTCGCAGTCGCAATGAGGATCGGAATAACTCGCGAATGCTGACTTCACCTCTGCCATAGCGGTCAGCACGTCGGGCTTCGAGCGAGATGACATGATCCTGCTGCAATTGCAGTTCCGCTGAGTCTTCGATGACGACAATACGAGCCCCTGGTGGGATATCAGCCGATAGGGCGTTGAGCAGTGAGGTTTTACCACTGCTGGTACCACCTGCGACGAGGATATTGCGTTCAGCTTTGATCGCGACATTCAAATACTCACGGGATTGGCGACTGATCGACCCCAGTTCCATGAGCTTCTTGATATCCAACGTGTCTTTGTTGAATTTACGAATGGTCACCGCAGTCCCAAACCGGGCACACGGTGCCATCGCCACATGCACACGCGAGCCGTCCGGCAGGCGGGTGTCGATCAGAGGCTGGTTGGAATTGATGCTTTTTCCCGTAAATTGCAGAATATTGTTCACTGCTGCCTGATAGGCATCTTCGTCTTTAAACTGTGCTGGTGCACGTTTGAGTTGCCCGTTGGACTCAATGAAAATTTCATCGAATCGGTTAATCATCACTTCGGTGATCGACGCATCCTCAAGGTAATTGCGGATAGGTGCCAGGTAATGGGCAACCGTTGCGGAGAATATTTCGTGATTGTTCATAAGCCCTCTGATTACTCAGGATACGATTGTCGCAGCTTCTGAGCAAGCTTCATTTGATTGGATCCAAGGTAAACGAATGTACGTTTTTTTGCCTTAGCGAGCCGGCTCGTGTCGAGCCGGGATTGAGCGAAGCTCAAATTCAGGACACAAACAACATGTTTGATACCCAAACTATCTCCAGCTACGAATTTCGTCGCAACACGTGATGGCTCGCAAAGGCACAACGGTCTACATGTGCATGCGTTTGCCCTGTGATTGGATTGTGAATCGTGTTTGAGGTCAATCTGCATTTGAGCCTAACGTCTGGATTTACAAACTATTTCTGACTGGGTCATGCTTCTGTATTCACAGCGTTTTTATGATCTCAAGCTTACCCGAATCGATGTTCGAACATTTACTGTATGCGACATTCTGTCTGGTAATGAATTCAGATAGAGGTATTTTATACTCAAAATCTGCCCGATAACTTATTTATAGTGAACAATGAGCGTTACAACTGTCGTATAACAAACGTTTGCTATCGAAATATCAACAATATGAGGATATTCGTACCGTAACAGTTTACATCCGACATTGCCGTGACTATGGTTAATTTGGATGGACTAGGAGGTTTCAATCAACGAAGCAGCAGGTTAAATCCTGACCACGCACGGTCAAATCGGGCGATCACGGGATTGCCGGATGGTTTAAGTCGGTTCGTTGTTTGTAACTCCGCCAGGATGGTAGAAATATGGAATTTGATACAGCGAAGTTTATGACGGCTGTCAGTGAGGCACTTCAGTCTCGCGACACACAAGCCTTCGTGGACACCGTAAAAGAACAATGTACCTTGGCTGATCTCTGTCGGATGCTCGATGAGGGTGATATTGATACGCGCCGAGTGGCTGCGATAGCCTTAGGCCTCATTGGCGATCAATCCGTCGAAGATTATCTGTTTAGAGCACTCAAGGACGAAGACCGTCAGGTCAACAAAATGGCTGAACACGGACTCTGGGCCATCTGGTTCAAGTCCGGCAAGTCTGGTGCGATGCCCGCCTTCAAACGCGGTGTCGATCAACTTGAAAGCAATGAATATAAGGCAGCCTTGGTCAGCTTCAAGGAAGCAGCCACCATCGACCCCAATTTTGCTGAAGCCTACAACCAGTGTTCCATCGTCTATTACCTGCTTGGTAAATGGGATAAGTCCCTTAAATACTGCCAGAAAGCCCTTGCCCAGATACCCCGACACTTCGGTGCGATGGCAGGTCTTGGGCATTGCTACACCCAAAAGGGCGACTTCCGTCGTGCCCTGACTCATTACCGCATGGCACACCAGATCAACCCCAACGTCAACGCAGTCTTAGCAGCCATCGAACGACTCCAGGCCCGCGTCCGCGATGCCAACGACTCGTCAGACCACTTCGCCCAGGAAAAAGTCGGCGTCTAATCCCCCAGAACTTCCGGTTCCCGGAATATTCAAACTGGATACGTACAAGCCTACAAAACCGCTTGCGGTTTAGCGCTCCATGTATCTATTGGACACCATAAGACGTTCGCGTCTCGCCTGTACTGCTAAACCGCAAGCGGTTTGAATACAATTGATCTAATCCCTAATCCCTAATCCCTAATCCCTAATCCCTAATCCCTAATCCCTAATCCCCAATCCCCAATCCCCAATTCGAAATTCATTTCCCATTTTGTTACGCTTTACCGTCTATGAAACTCAGCTTAAATTGGCTTAATCGTTATCTGTCCGCCCCGGCCTCGCAGGAGAAGGTTTGTACCCTCCTCGGTCAGCAGGGCTTTCCCATTGAAGACCAGGAACAACTTCCCGGCGGTGATGTCTTTATCGACGCGGAAGTCACCTCCAATCGATCCGACAGCCTGTCACACATCGGCATGGCACGCGAGGTCTCCGCGGGGGATTCAGAGCTACAACTCAACACACCGGACATCACCATCACGGAGTCCGACACCGCAGTCGAATCACTCACTTCGGTTGCCAATGACGAAACCGAACTTTGCCCGGTCTACACCGCCCGTGTGATCCAAGGTGTCAAAGTCGGCCCGTCTCCCCAATGGCTTGTCGATCTACTCGAAGCCATCGGCTTGCGGTCGGTGAACAATGTCGTGGACGTGACCAACTTCGTGCTCATGGAAATGGGCCAACCGCTGCACACCTTTGACATGGATAAACTCGACGGTGGCAAGATCATCGTCCGTCGCGCTAAAGCTGGCGAAGCCTTCGCTGCCATCGATGGCACGAACCATAAACTCGATGACGCCATGCTGGTTATCGCAGATGCTTCCAAACCTCAAGCAGTTGCAGGTGTCATGGGCGGGCTCGACAGCGAGGTCACCGATGGCACTACCAACATCCTCTTGGAGTCTGCACGATTTGATCAGCTCTCCGTGCGCACCACCAGTCGCCGCATGAAACTCTCCAGCGATTCAAGCTACCGCTTTGAACGTGGTGTTGATCCTTGCGGCGTGGAAATCGCTTCCAAACGTGCTGCCCAACTCATCATGGAACTGGCAGGGGGGACATTAGCCAAGGGTGTGATCCGTGCTGGCGAAACGGAGCCTGTTCCCAAGGTCATCGAGCTTCGCATCAAGCGTTGTAACGACATCATGGGCGTTACTCTCAAGCCAGAAGTGATGGCTGGATTGCTCAGTTCGCTGACACTCGAAACTGAAATTGAGGGTGATAAGCTCAAAGTCACCGTGCCAACCTATCGTTCGGACATTGAACGTGAAGTGGACTTGATCGAAGAAGTCACTCGCATGTACGGCATGGCGAATATCCCTGTCAATGACAGCATTACACTCCGCGTGCGTCCGCCACAAAACAATCTCAAAGCGCGCAAACGTCTTGGGCAAATTCTTGTTTCGCATGGCTATTGTGAAACAATGACCTTCAGTTTTGTGAATCCCAAGCTTGGTGGCCGATTTGTGCCAGTAGGTAACAAGCCCCTTGAAATTGGTGATGAACGCCGCAAGTCCGAACCAATGCTTCGCCCGAGTTTGATCCCGTCTCTGATGATCTGTCGCAAGGGCAATCAGGATGTGGGTAACAGCGATGTCAAACTTTTCGAAACCGCATCCGTCTGGTCTAGAAACGCTAAAGATGAAATCGTCGAACACCGCGAATTGGCATTGCTTGCTGATGTATCCGACCCGCAGTTGGCTCTGCGCAGCATGCGTGGTTTGCTTGAAGAGTTGGCAGAACGGCTTGGGGGCAATGTTGACCTTCAACTTGAAGCGACCGATGCGAAATGTTACTCCGATGCATTAGCTGTGACATTAAACGGCAAAGCCATCGGCATCATGGGACTCATCGACAAGAAAACCCAGGACGCATTTGATCTGCAAACGCCGGTCATTGCTGCCTCATTGGTCTTGCAACCCTTCATTGATCTGTATCCTGCCCAACGGCTGGTTGGATCATTGTCCCGCTTCCCAGCCATCGAACGTGATCTGTCGGTGCTGGTGAAAGATGAAGTGACCTGGGATCAGATTCAGGAACAGGTCTTGGCCACCAAGCCTGAATTTATGGAGTCGTTAGATTTCGTAACCACTTACCGTGGCAAGCCGATCCCCAAGGGCATCAAGAGTGTGTCGCTGCGATTAACCTTCCGCGATGAGCAAAGCACCTTGCGTCATGAACAAGTCGACGGCCAGATGCAGACAGTGATCAACGCGCTGACAAGTAAGCTCGAAGCCGAAATCCGCGCGTGAGTTGGTGTAAGAGATTGCTGTTGGCTTTTACCACTGAGTCACAGAGGCTCAGAGATCAAGGCAGAGCCAAAGAAATTGAGATTGAATAAATCACAAGCCCAAGGCTGATCGCCGCCGGTGCGAAGCATGGGATGGGTATCGCATGGATGCAGTAGATCCCACGCTTAAATTGATCAATTGTTTTAACTCTGTCTTGAACTCTGTGTCTCTGAGCCTCTGTGGTTAAAGCCAACCAAGCTCAAAAGCATATAAGAACATATTACATCGTGCTTCGGCCGTGCATCTGGTCGATGCGAAGGCGAAGTTGCTTGGCCCATTCAGCGAAGATTTCCTTGGCAGCCGCTTCGTCTTGAAGATCTTGGATGGAGACAGGATGTTTTTCGTCAGCGATGACCAGGGCGCCAAGTTGTTGTTTACCATCAAGTGACAGAATTTCAGCTTCGACAACAGCCTGTCCCGGTGCCAAACCCTTGGTGACATGGTCTTCGGTTTGAGCATAGACACTGGATAAGTCATTGATTTGTGCAAGGACGATGCGGATGCGAACCACGCCTGGTTGAGGTTTGTACACCAGCGAGTATCCGGCTTTGGTCATATCCGCTTTGATGGTTTGATCCAATTGGCTTGCAATTTGTTTGAGTTTTGCAGGGCGGATCTTGGTTTTGGTGTCCATGCGGTAGTGTGCGTTTTCAACGAGAAACGCGTTGTAGTTACTCACTTCAGATTGCATGTATACCAATGCGGTGGGATTCTGGGCATAGAGATTGGAATAGTCCGCAAGCTTGGATGTGTCGATGGAGGTGTTGGACTGGCAGCCGGTCACCGAAAACAACATCAACAGACACAGGGCAACAACGGACATGCGAGTAGCGTAGGACATATCAACCTCTTTGTGATGGACTTAATGAATTCAAACGCGGGGCAAATCGGATGCGGATTATTCTAACAGGAAATCCGTGTTAGATGAATCGGATGGCAAACAAACCTCTTATGTGTTTGATATTCGTTATTGAAAAGAGGGCTGGATTTGAGATGGCATAGGTGCATTGAACTATTTGAGCAGGTGATCAATGGTATTCAGCAGGTCTTGTTCGTTCACCGGTTTTAGAAGCGTCGGCAAGTCACGCAACGACTCGGGGAGCATGGTTTCGGTACTGCCGTATCCTGTGAGGAAGATGAAAGGAATCTGCCTGTTTTGCAGTTTTTCAGCGACGGGAGTGACCACCTGTCCCTGAAGATTGATATCCAGGACGGCGGTGTCAATTTTTTGCTTATCAATGAGCTCTAAAGCAGCTTCAACCGTTGGTGCCGGACCGATGATGTGCCAACCGTACTCTTCCATCAGGAAAGTGAAGGATTGAGCTACAGCAAAGGAGTCCTCAACGAGCAGCACATTCAGTCTACCAGTTGGATGGGTGTTGATATTGTTATTAAGCGACTGTGTCATATGCTCCCGGGACACAACACAAGCTGTCCGCCTTTAATCAAACCACAGCGGGGGTCGGAGTAGGCAGTCCATGTTCCTTGCTGTTGACCTTGGAACCTTTGGGCATGCCAAGAGTCTTCTTCTGGATCTTGTCCTGCAGACGCATAAGGCCTTCAATCAATGCTTCGGGACGAGGCGGGCAGCCGGGCACGTACACATCCACCGGCACAACCATATCCACACCCTTGACAACGTGATACCCATACTTGAAGTACGGGCCGCCACCGACGGTGCATGCACCCATGGCCATCACGTATTTGGGTTCAGGCATCTGGTTGTAAAGTCGCTTGACACGTGATGCCATTTTATAGGTCACCGTACCCGCCACGATCATCAAGTCCGCCTGACGGGGTGTGGCACGAAACGCACCGGCACCAAAGCGGTCAATATCAAAACGTGATGCACCAAAAGCCATCATCTCAATAGCACAGCAGGCCAGGCCAAAAGTCATCGGCCAAATACTGCTTTTGTTGGCCCAGTTGAGAAACCAGTCCATCTGCGTCACGATGACGCCTTCTTCAAAGCGATTTTCAATCCAACTCATAGCGGGTTGTTCCGGGGTATTGTGTCGTTTTCAGTCTTGGAACATTGTATGTCGGATGAAGTTAATTGGCTAGTTTTGATTGCGGTTACTTAAAATTGGATTTTGAAACATATCGTCAAAAAATGCCCCAACTCATCGGCTACAGTACACTAAGCACACATGAGTCAGACTTCAGAACCAACTCGTTTGCCTGTAAAGCATGAGGCGTTACCGCCAAGGATATTGCTCCGACGTCTGGGGTTGCTACTGGTGTCTGGGGTCTTGGCAGCATTGGACCGTGGCTTTAACCAGCAGCCACTTGCACCGATCTGGCTTCACAGCATGCAAATCCTCTGCATGGGCACCTACTTGGTGGACTTCTGGATTCTCAAACCACCTTCGCAATTGAGCATGTTGGCGACTAGGCAGTTTGTCTCCGTAGCCAGGATGCTCCACAGTCTGCTGGTGGTCAGTGCGATTTTAGGGGTTATGGAATTAAACCAATTCTGGGTGCTTTTTGATTTGATCGTGGTGTTGATGCTTTGCGTGAATCTCTGGTGGTTGAACATGCTCATTTCGAGGCTGCTTGCCAAGCCGGAGTTGTTGTTGCCGATGGGATTCATCCTGCTCATTGCCGTGGGGACAGTACTGCTCAAATTGCCTTTGGCAACAATGCCCGGTCCCGCACTTTCATGGACAGACTCGCTGTTTACCATCACCAGTGCGGTTTGTGTGACGGGCTTGATTGTTCGAGATACGGCAACAGATTTTACCCCGTTTGGCCAGGCGATCATCGGCATTTTCATACTCATTGGCGGACTGGGCATTATGATTTTCGGGACCGTCTTTGCCATGCTCTTAGGAGCGAGGACATCGCTACGTGAAGAGATTACTTTAAGTCGCGTACTCAACGATCAGCCATTACAGAATGTCGTGAAGTTGACTCAGTTTATTTTGCTTTGCACGTTGGTTTGCATCGGGCTTGGGACGGTAGCAATGTTGCCATTCTGGGATGGGGCAATGTCGACGTCGCAGCGACTGGGATACAGTCTGTTTCACAGTGTCAGTGCGTTTTGCAATGCCGGTTTTGCCCTGCAGTCCGACAGTTTGATGCAGTATCGCTATTCACTTTTGTCTCATGGCATCATCGTCCCTCTGATTGTAATTGGCGGGATTGGTTTTCCTGTGATCAACAATTTATATGGGTGGGTGCGATACAAGAGTCGGTTGACCTTGCATACCAAGACGGTTTTGACCACCACAGCTGTGTTGTACATCGGCGGGACACTGCTTTTGTTTGCTGCTCAGTTAGCCGGTCATGCGCATGATGCTGCTGGCCTGAATGTCACCGCCAACGCAGCGCATCAGACGATCACGGTCAGTGAACTTGGAGGCAAGTTGGCGGATGCGAGTTTCCTGTCATGGTCCACGCGTACTGCGGGCTTTAACACCACTGATATGTCCAATCTGTCCAGTGGTGAATACTTCGTCTCCATGCTGCTGATGATGATTGGCGGCTCACCCTCAGGAACCGCAGGGGGGATGCGTACCACGACGGTCGCCTTGATTTTCATGGGGCTTTTAGCAACCTTGCGACAGAAAGACGAAGCGACCGCTTTTGGAAGACGATTGGACGAATCACTGATTCGTAAAGCTGCGGCGTTGGCGGCGTGCTATGTGGCGTTGGTAAGTATGTCGACGTTTTTACTCTGTCTCTCCGAGCCGTTCCCGTTTATCAGAATTTTGTTTGAAGTGATCAGTGCCGGCACGTGTACCGGACTCTCAACAGGCATTACCGCTGAATTGACGACGTTCGGCAAGCTGGTGATCGTGGTGACCATGTTCCTCGGACGTCTGGGGCCGATGGGGTTACTGGTGATCCTGTTTTTCAAGACTGCCCAGGGAGCAAGGTTCCGTTACGCCAGAGAAGATGTGTTGTTGGGTTAGGAAAGGGAGTCGTGATTCGTAAGTAGGATTTGATCTTCCGTCATTCCCGCCTGTGCGCGAGTGACGAAAAAAAGCCTTGTCCTACTCCCTGTTTACTACTCCCTGAAAATGGAGAATCAATATGCGTTTTGCAATCATAGGTCTCGGACGCTTCGGCATGCGACTGGCTCGCCAACTCTATGAAGCAGGGCAGGATGTTATTGCCGTGGATGAGTCTCTTACGTTGATCGATCAGATTCGTGACCATGTCACGTTAGCGATCGCAATGGATGCAACAGATGAAGCAGCCTTGGTGGCCAATAAAATCGACCAGGTGGATGTGGCCATCGTCAGTATTGGTGAAGACTTTGAAGCAGCGACTCTGGCTACTACGACACTCAAGCAACTTGGGGTCGCCCGAGTGATCAGTCGAGCTGTGACGCCGACCATCGAAATGATCATGAAACGCATCGGTGCGGATGACGTGGTCAATCCTGAGGATGAGTCAGCAGATCGCTGGGCCACCCGACTGGTCACGCCACACTTTATCAATCAGATGGTCATCGGCGAGAAGTTCAGTGCAGTGGAAATCGTCACTCCCAACGCATGGGCAGGTAAGACACTTGTGGATCTGAATCTGCGACAGAAGTATTTCGTGAACATCGTTGCCATTCGAACCAAACTCACGCCTGAAGAAAAGTCCACGCAGGGAAAAGGTTCCGACGACTGGAAAACCCACCTGCCTGACCCCAACGTCCCGTTGCGCGTAGGCGAGCGTTTAATTGTCATCGGCGAAGACGAACACCTTGGAGCCATCCCTGTAGATCAGGCGGAGAATGGCAAGTGAGGGTAAACTATGTCGTTGAAATAAGTCCGTACAGGTATATGGACGGTTTGATTTTTAACACCAAGGCACGAAGATCGCGAAGGGCACGAAGTTTTAAGACAGTCATAAAGAGCTATTAAAGCAAGATGACTTTGAGATATTCGTTAATTGTCATTTTTATAAATTTGCCTTGCCCTTCGTGACCTTCGTGGTCTTCGTGCCTTCGTGTTAAAAAATAACGTTCGAAAATGCAACAGGAAGCATATGAATATTGTCATTTGTGGTGCAGGTGAGGTGGGGCGTCATACCGCTGAAGAGCTGGGGACGCATGGTAATAATATCACCATCATCGATATGGATATGACCAAACTGGTCACTGTGGAACAGTCCATGGACGTTCGGATATTGCATGGCAATGCGACCCATGTTGATTTACTGCATGAAGCAGGTGTCCATGAAGCGGACCTGTTTTTAGCTGCTACCAATATTGATGAAATCAATTTACTCAGTGCATCCCTGGCTCATGCTGTGGGTGCGAAGGTCACCATCGCCCGTGTGCATCACAGTGCTTATTTTGACCGTGAAGGTTTTGACTATGGTGAGCAACTTGGCATTGACCATCTGGTCTGCCCGGAGTTTGTGACCGCTAGTGTGATCGCTCAGACCTTGCGGGCGCCCGGCGCTTTAGCCGTCGAACGGATTGCTCGAGGCCAGATCGAAGTCCGACGTTTGCCGGTGGCCGCCAATGCCAAGGCAATTGACAAGCCGTTGATGTCGATGAACCTGCCTGCCGCAACGCGGATTGCTTCGATTGAACGCAATGCAATGGTCTTTATTCCTGACAGCAAAACCCGGATCATGGAAGGCGATATCGTCACCTTGCTGGGTGATGTTCAGAACTTTGAAAAGGCAGCCAGCGAGTTTGATCCTGACATTTCCCGTCGCAAGCATGTGGTGATTCTGGGGCAGACATCAATGGGCGTCTGGCTGTGTCGTGCATTACGCGGCCGCGGTTTTTCCATCCGTTTGGTCGTGGATGATCAGGAACGCGCAGAAGAGTTGGCAGGCAAGTTGGACTGGGTGACCATCCTTTGTGCCGACGTGTCGGATACCGAGCTTTTTGAAGAGGAGCGATTGGATCAGGCCGATGCGTTTATCGCACTGACTCGTGAGGATGAACGCAATATTCTCGCAGCTGCTCGTGCAAAGAGCATGGGTGTTGACGAAGCAATCGCTGTGTTGCAGCGTTCGACTTATCTGCATTTAATTGAACACGTGGGTATTGACCGGGCCTTTAGTCCACGGATCACCGCGGTGGGACAGATCAAGCAGTTCCTGGATTTAAGTCCGTTTAAACATGTCGCGTCTTTGGCACCGGGGATCGCGGAGGTGTACGAAATCCGCGTGCCGTATTCAGGTGTCGAGGGGTTGGTCAATGTGCCGCTCAAAAGTTTGTCATTGCCACCGCGGACTTTGATTGCTGCGGTTCAGCATGGTGATGACGCCCATGTGCCGGGCGCGATGACACAATTACAAAGTGGCGATACGGTCGTGGTGATCGGGCCTGAGGGTGTTGAAAAACCACTGTTGAAAATGTTCGGGCTCTCATGAATTATCGATTTGTTTCCAAACATCTTGGCTTACTCACCGGCGTGCTTGGCGCTTCGGTTTTACTGATCAGTGCGATGGACTGGTACTTCTGGTCGGACAACACGCCTTTGGAAGTGGCCGGGACCAAAGCGCTGTTGGTTACAGGATTGCTCGGGTGGCTTTTTGCGGTGGTCTTGCTTGCCATGGGGCGTGGTGCAGAGGCCTATCTTGGCCGTCGTGAAGCGATGTTGCTCGTGGCATTGAGTTGGATATTCGGTGCTGCATTATCCGGATTGCCCTATTTTTTATGGGCATTTCAGGTTATGCCAGTCGGTCATCCGTTCCGTGATTTTACCGCCTGTTACTTTGAAGCGATGAGTGGTTTGACCACCACGGGGGCAACTGTCCTTTCGGATATTCACATATTGCCAACGAGTTTATTGCTTTGGCGAGCGACGACCCATTGGTTGGGGGGCTTGGGGATTGTGGTGTTGTTCGTCGCTGTTTTACCGACACTCGGGGTGGGGGGCAAAAAGCTCTTTAACGTCGAAGCGCCAGGACCATCGCAGCCAGGCGTTAAGCCACGTATCCGTGAGACGGCTCGATTGCTGTGGTTCATCTATGTGGGGATGACCATCGTGCAAACTGTCGCGTTGATGTGTACCGGCATGAATTTATTCGACGCGATCTGTCACACCTTTGCGACTCTTGCCACCGGCGGATTCAGCACGAAAAATGCCAGCGCCGGTGCCTATACACCTGCTGCACAAATCGTCATGATCGTTTTCATGATCCTCGCTGGTGTAAACTTTGGACTCTATTACCACATTCTTCAACGCCAGTTTAAACGCTTTTGGCGTGATCCGGAATTTCAGCTTTACCTGGGTATCATCACCGTCGCATCGGTGATCGTGATCAGTTCCCTCCTGGGCGATAACCTTGTACTTACCGATGGTACTGTCATCGAAGGTACCGTCGCCAACAGCACATTGCACGGCGTCTTTCAGGTCGTCTCCATTCAGACCACCACCGGCTACGGAACGGTTGATTCTAATCAATGGAACTTTGTGCCCAAGATGACGTTGCTGATTCTCATGTTCATTGGTGGCTGTGCAGGCTCGACGGGAGGGGGCATCAAAGTCGTCCGTATTCTCGTCGGATTTAAAATCATCGTCGCGGAAATCGAACGCGTGTTCCGTCCCAATGTCGTCCGCAGTATCAAAGTCGGTAACAGTGTCATTGACCCGAACATGCGGCAAGCCGTTCTGGTCTACATTCTGGGTATTGTTGCCATCTTCGTTCTCGGAGCCATTGCCATTGTGCTCATTGAACAGAATTACGGTGATGGCATCGACATTGTGACCGCAGTGACGGCTTCGGCAGCAACCCTGCACAACGTCGGTCCCGGTTTTGCCAGGGTCGGTGCGATTGAGAATTACGGTTGGTTCAGCTCACCAAGCCTGGCGGTCATGAGTCTGCTCATGGCCTTGGGACGCCTGGAAGTCTACGCACTATTGGTCCTGTTCGTCCCAACCTTCTGGCGAAAACCGTGATAGCTCAACCAATCGCTATGGCATTCACCACAGAGACACAGAGCCACAGAGATCAAGACAGAGATTTTTCTCATGCTTCTCTCTGTGTCTCTGTGACTCTGTGGTAAAGACTAAAAGGCTTGTCATCAGATCAGTTACTCGTCATACCATGTGGTACTTGCTCTGAATCCCACAATCCATCACAATAGACTTTTGTACGCCGTATGAACCTTGATGCTCCTGGAGCCCCGCATGCCCATTCGTGATAAAGACATTGTGAATGTTGACGCCAAGCCGCTAACACGTGCCCAGCAGATGTTCCTGCCCGAAGTCTTCAAAGGCCTGGGTACCACCATCCGCAACATGGTTTTTACCTTTGGTAACGGCAAGATGTCCAAGACCATGCAGTATCCCGAAGAACGTCGCGAACACATGGACGTCGAAGACGGCGGCATGCACAAGGACAACTTTCGAGGTGTCCATCGACTTAATCGCGATGAACAGGGCCGTGTGCGTTGTGTCGCCTGTTTCATGTGTGCCACCGCCTGTCCTGCCAACTGTATTCACATCGAAGGTGCCGAGTCTCCATGGGATGACCGTGAAAAATATCCCGCCAAGTTCGACCTCGACGAACTGCGATGCATTTACTGTGGCATGTGCGAAGAAGCCTGCCCAGTCGATGCCATCGAACTCACCCCTGTGTATGACATCGTGGGCACCACCCGCCAATCCATGATCTTCGACAAGCAAAAGCTCCTTGCTGTCTACGACCAAACCATCGAAGACAAGCCGATGTGATCTCCGGGCCTTGGAAGTGGTCTTGGGTGATTTGATTTTGAACCGCCAAGACGCCAAGGTCGCCAAGTTCAGAGAGAGATGCAGACAGGGGGAGTCTTTGCAACAGATCACAAAAAAGCCGAATGTCTGGTTCACGACCCTTGAATTGCCATATGACTTCACATCGCCATTTAATGGCGAAGAATATGTCCTGCTTGTCATTAATTGCGACTCCCAATTGTCCAATGAACAGGAAAATGGACTGGCAGGCCAGTTTGTCGCGACGGGCTGTCGTAATGCGTTCTGTGCGGGATATGGATGTAGTCGTTTCCATGATGCAATTGATTGGGCGTACATGAATACGGACACAACGGGCAATTTCGACCCACCTGACGACACTCACATCATGACCAGTTGGTATGAGGATGAAGAAGTTGAAGAAGTGCTCGAAACGATGTTTTGATCGCTGATTTCGATGGACTGCATTTTGAGAATTTTGTGGTGGTGATGGTGGGAAATCAGCCGACTAGCAATCATCAAGTTTTCAAAGCATTACAGCATCAGGTCAGTGAAGAAAAAGTCGAAATTCGCAAATTGCTGTATTCAGTAATAAATCAAGTAAATTAGAGACGCTAAAGAATCTTGACCCTCTCTTTCCGACCTTGGCGATCTTGGCGCCTTGGCGGTTAAAAACGAATAACCATATCTCCAGACCTCCCCCCAAACTTGACGCCGAAACCGAAACTCGATATTTCTGTTACATGGGATACATCAATGAAAAAATCGTAACGGACGGCATCACCTTTGATGATGTGCTGCTCCTTCCAGCCCGCAGTGACCTGGTTCCGTCGGATACCGACGTTTCGACCCAACTCACCAAACGCATCCGCTTGAACATTCCGCTGCTCTCTGCACCGATGGACACCGTCACCGAGTCCTCGCTGGCGATCGCATTGGCTCAAGAAGGTGGCTTGGGCGTCATTCACAAGAACCTATCCGTCGCCCAACAGGTCGGCGAAGTGGCCAAGGTCAAACGCTCTGCCAACGGCGTGATTACCGACCCCATGACCCTGCCCCCGGATGCACCCGTCAGTGAAGTGCGAGCCCTGATGCGCGAACAACACATCTCCGGCGTGCCCATTACCGAAGACGGCAAGACCAACGGCAAAGTCGTCGGCATCCTCACCAGTCGGGACCTGAAATTCCTGCCCGAAAAAGACCAGCCTATCGCTGAAGTCATGACCAAGGATCGCCTGATCACGGCACCGCCACATACCACCTTGGACTTGGCCGAAGCCATCCTCAACAAAAACAAAGTCGAAAAACTCCTGCTCGTCGATGACAAAGGCCATCTCACCGGCCTGATCACCATCCGCGATATCGACAAGCAGACCCAGTTCCCCATGGCATGTCGCGATGAACGTGGCCGCCTGCGTGTCGGTGCGGCTGTAGGTGTCCATCAACTTGATCGCGTCGAAGCATTGATCAATGCCGATGTTGATCTGATCGTCGTGGATACCGCACATGGTCACAGTGAAAACGTCATTGCTACCGTCAAAGCCATCAAAGCCAAGCACGATATTGATGTTATCGCAGGTAACGTGGCAACGCCTGAAGGGGCAAGAGATTTGATCGAAGCAGGCGTCGATGCCGTGAAAGTCGGGATCGGCCCAGGTTCGATCTGCACCACCCGTATCGTCTCCGGCGTTGGCGTACCGCAGATCACAGCAGTCATGAACGCTGTCGAAGCTGCTCGTGAACACGGCATTCCCATCATCGCCGACGGCGGGATTCGCCACAGTGGTGACATCGCCAAAGCACTTGCAGCAGGCGCTTCTGCGGTAATGCTTGGATCACTGTTTGCAGGTCTTGATGAATCACCCGGCGAAATGATCATCCACATGGGACGACGCTTTAAGAGCTATCGTGGCATGGGGTCCTCCGGCGCGATGATGAAAGGCTCAGCCGACCGCTATGGCCAAAAGGGTGCCAAGAAGTTGGTTCCCGAAGGTGTCGAAGGACGTGTCGCCTACCGTGGCCCGCTCTCGGACTACGTCTTCCAACTCGTCGGTGGCGTGCGGGCAGGTATGGGATATTGCGGCACACCGACAATTGAACTGTTGCGTGAAAAGGCTCGCTTCTGCCGCATCTCCGGCGCAACGCTGGCTGAAAACCACCCGCACGATATCACCATCACCAAGGAAAGCCCCAACTACACCATCGAGTATCGCGGGGAAGAATAAACAAAACCAAATAGCCAATGGGTTTCACCACAGAGGCACAGAGACGCAAAGGTAAGACAGAGATTTCTTCTCATGACTTTCTAACTCTGTGACTCTGTGCCTCTTGTGGTGAAAGCCATAGACTATGTTTTTCGTGTTAAGGTTTTCCTCATGAACCAAACACTCAAACGACAGGTCGGACTCTTTGGCGCGGTGATGCTGGGGTTGGGTTCCATCCTTGGCACAGGTGTCTTTGTGAGTATTGGTATTGCTGCGGGGATTGCTGGGCCGTCGGTGATTATTGCGATTGTGCTTGCTGCGTTTGTGGCAACTTGCAATGCACTGTCCAGTGCGCAGTTGGCTGCATCACATGCAGTCAGTGGTGGGGCGTATGAGTATGGCTACAAATATCTGCATCCGACTTTAGGATTTACTGCCGGCTGGATGTTTCTCTGTGCAAAGAGTGCCTCAGCAGCGACGGCGGCACTGGGCTTTGCAGGCTATCTGCTTCAACCCTTTGATGTCGATGGTACGCTCACGCGAACATTAATCGCTGCGGCAACCTGTCTGGCGATGACGGGAATTGTACTCGGCGGGATTCGACGGAGTAACGTAACCAACACGGTGATCGTGTCGTTTACGTTACTGAGTTTGATTACGTTGGTGGTGATGTGTTTGCCAAAGGTCATTGGGACTTCCGGGGGCTTCGAACCGTTCTTTGCATCCGAGAATCAAAGTTCGTGGAGCAAGGCACAATCACTACTACAAGCCACCGCATTGATGTTTGTTGCATATACCGGCTATGGTCGCATTGCCACGCTTGGTGAAGAAGTCCACGAACCTCGCAAGACCATCCCACGTGCGATCATTGTGACGTTGGTGGTTTCAGCGACACTGTATTTACTTGTAGGGTTGGTCTGCATTGGGACGGTCGGGGCAGAGGCATTGGAGACTGACACCGAATCCAATGCTGCACCCTTGGAAGTCGTCGCAGCATCACTGAACATGCCTGCAATCAAATGGATGATCTGGATTGGTGCGATGACCGCAATGCTTGGCGTATTGCTGAATTTGGTGTTGGGTTTGTCACGTGTGTTACTGGCAATGGGACGGCGGGGCGACATGCCAGCAGTCACCACGAAGATCAATGCGTCTGGCACAACACCTTACGTGGCAGTCATTGCAGTGGGCATCTTCATGACCGGCTTGGTCTTTCTGGGTGATGTCAAAACCACATGGTCGTTCAGTGCGTTTACTGTGCTGACGTATTACGCGATCAATAATCTTGCAGCATTGCGAATTGCCAAAGCCGATCAGCTCTACCCGCGAATTTTCCCAATCTGCGGTTTGTGTTCATGTCTGTTTTTAGCGTACTGGGTGGATTGGCAAATCTGGTGTGTCGGATTGGGACTCATCATCATCGGACTTCTTTGGCATGTGATTCGGCGCCCGCAACGTGAACAAGTACAATGATTCTGCATGAATTATGGGATTTATGTGTCATTGTCGATCTTGTTTCGCATCACGGGGGAAATCGTGTCGGACCCAATTACATCAACCAATATCACTTGCAATGATGCTTCAGCTGATGTCGCAGCGGCCCCGCCGACGGTTCCTCCGCCGCGCGATCCACGTGCACAGTATGTTGCGCCGGTTCTTAAGACGCGTCCGATCTGGTATCGCGCTCTGGGGACAATGCTGTTAATGGTAGGTTTGGTGGAGTTGTTGCAGAGTTCGTATGTCATCATCAATGTGATCCAACATCGTGCGATTGATCTTGATGCGACTCATTCGGAAGTGACGGACGTTATTGAGTTGCTGGGATTTGCAGGTTTTACTCAGCATGTTGACCGACTTGCTAGCAGGTCGTATTACTACTTGATCCTACCGATTCTCTTAAGCCTGTGGTGTCTGGCCGTGACACAACTCGTTCAGGGATTCGGTCTATTGTGCCGTAAACAATGGGTCATTCGTTGGTTGGTTTATTGGTCACTGGCTGGTTTGGTGATTCACTTGGTGGATATAGTGACGATGACGAATGTGATAAATTCGAGTAGGTATTTATGGGATGAACATGTTGTTTTGATGCCCAATATGTTGTTGCGGATATGCGTGTTGATGATGTATGCGCCGGGTTTGATAGATATTCACAGTGATGTTGTCTGGTCTATCATGGGATTTATTGATCAGGCTTGGCCGCAGTTGATCGTGCTTGGGATGTTGTGCAGACCGTCGATTCGCAAGGCGATTAAGAGTTGGTCGTAGGTCACATGTTCAAGGAAATGACAGATGCAGTGTAAGCAATGTGGCTATCGACTTTGGAATATCCAATCGCGTCAGTGTCCTGAGTGTGGTCAGGCGTTTGTGCCTTCGGACTTTGAGCTTGTGCCTGGGAGTGTTGCATTTTGTTGCCCTCATTGCGATCAGACTTACTTCGGTACTGATGAACACGGGCACCTAGTACCCCGCGGATTTGATTGCATTAAATGTACTGAGCATATTGACATGGATCAGATGGTTCTGCGGCCTGCAGAGGGGTACAAGGAGCAGCAGACTCAGCAGACAGAAAATCCGTGGGTCGCCAGAGACAAACGCAAGAGCACATTTGCTACATGGCTTCGTGCTTGTGGCCGGGCGATGTTTAATCCTTCAGCGATGGTGGTCCACGGTGATCGTGATCGAAGTTTCAAGGCAGCGTTGGGTTTTTTAATCTTTCACAATCTCATGACGCTGCTACTGGGGATCGGCGTGTTGGTGGTGATTATAACGATGATCGACGCTTCATCCCGTGGAGTGGATGTGATCGTTAAAATACTTACCTCTTTGGGCATGGTGATCGGTGGGAGTATATGTGGCATTTTATTTGTGGTGCTCATCTGGACAGCAATCACGCATGGCATATTATGTCTGCTGGGAAAACCTTCTGGACGTTTTACCGACACGTTTGAATGTCTGAGTTTCGCGAGTGGGGCAGCGGTCTTGTCCGCGATTCCATTTTGCGGTATTTACGGTCTTACGTGGGTGGGGGCGATCTGGTGGCCCATCAGTGCAGGGATCATGCTTGCCAAGCGACATCAGATGAAAACACTGCGTACGATGCTTGCAGTGTGGGGCTTGCCGTTGATCCTGATAATCGCCTTGGGAGGCGCTATCGGTTACGGCATCTATATCTCAAGACAAAACATGGTCAACATTATGGCAACCCGAGCATCGTGTGCGATCATCGGTCCAAAGATTCTTCAACAAGTTAATGATGATCAAACCATCGGACCAAGACATGTGGGTATCTACATGGTTGATACCTCCATGCTCGGTCTTGAATTCCAAATCAATGACGTGAGTCTCGATAACTGGCATGGCGGGTTCCAAGAAGGTTTCAACGAACTGAGTTCCGTTTTTAATCAAGAGACAAAGGACATCAAACACGCACATCAGAAGCAACTGCGTGCTGCGATCGAAGCCTTGCCACCGCAGGAGGGGCCGGGTTATCGCTTCGGATCGATGCTCTTTGTCTACAACAAGGTAACTATGGGAAAACTAGACCCGAATCTATGGTTGATAATCTATTGGCCGCGTCAGAGCAAACCTACCCAGCGACTGGTATACAAGGCGGACGGCACAGAAGAGCGGATGTCTACAGAGGAATTGTTAGAGAGACTTGAAGAACAGAATACGTTGCGAAGAAAACTGGCTTTGCCGGAGATTAAATCACTCGATGAGATTCGGATCGTACCAATCCCCACGGTCTACACCTACGGTGATCATGACAAATATCCGGATCAGTGTAACCTTGCCAGCCAAATACTGGGCATTGAACGTAATGATGGACAGATCGGGCCCGACCATGTATTGCAATTGATTGTGAATGAGACGCTATCCACAACTTTATTGTCCTTGCGATGGGTTTAAAACCCTCGCCTTCAGGCGAAACCTTTAGGTTTTACAATTTTTGTCCATTTGAGGTTTGGAATACGTTTTGGTT
>MDTD01193641.1_pt1 | contig 116829 bp, 84 predicted proteins | sample 811221 | NCBI WGS metagenome assembly MDTD01 (sample SAMN05326646, study PRJNA326480) | marine metagenome | isolation source: seawater | place: Pacific Ocean: South West | collected 2011 | reverse complement strand
GCGCCCTGGCCGAGGCGGAGGCGGCCCGCCAGGCGGCAGAACGGGAGGCCGCCGCCCTCGACGATGAGCGGCGGGCCCTGGCGCGGGAGCGCGAGCAGGTGCTGGCCGAAGCGCATGCGCAGGCGGCCGCCGAGCGCAAGGCGGCACTGGCCGCTGCCGATCGGGAGGTGGCGGAGCGCCGCGACGCCGGGCGGGCGGCCCTGGCGGGCGAGCGGCAGGCCGCCCTGGCCGCCATGAAGGACCAGGCGCTGGAGCTGGCGGGTGAGCTCGCGGCGCGGCTGCTGCACGGCATGGCCGGGCCGGACGGCCTGGCGGAGGCGGCGCTGGACCGCATCGCCGTCACCCTGGAAGCGATGCCGGAGGCGGAACGGGCGCGGCTGCGGCAATCGCTTGCCGCCGGACCGGCCGGCGGCGGGGAGGCCCTGCAGCTGGTCACCGCCGCCCCCCTGCCGCAGGCGCTGCAGGCGCGCTGGCGTGCAAGGTTCGCCGAACTGCTGGGGGCGGAGGCGATGCTGCACTTTGCCGTCGATCCGGCTGCGGTCGGCGGAGCCGAGCTGCGGCTGCCGCACCTGCGCATCGGCTTCACCCTCGCCGACCAGGTGGCGGAGGCGCGCAAGGCGCTGGCGCAGGACCGGCCGGAAGGCGGTGGCCATGCCGCCTGACGGGCCGCCCAAGGGACCGGCGGCGGCGCCAGGGCTGGCGGAGGGCGGGCTGTCCGCCGGCCTGTCCGCCAGCCTGTCCGCCAGCCTGTCCGATTGGCTGTCGCAGCGCCACGGGTGGCTGGCCGACCTGCCGGTGACGCCCAGGATCCGCCATGTCGGAACGGTGCAGGAGACCGGCGACGGCGTGGCGCAGATCGCCGGCCTGCCCGCCACCCGCCTGGACGAGCTGCTGCAGTTCGCCGACGGCACCCTGGGCATGGCGGTGCAGGTGACGCCCGACCGGGTGGGCTGCATCCTGCTGCGCGCGGACGGCGGCATCGCCGCGGGCACCGAGGTCCGCGGCACCGGGGAGATCCTGCAGGTGCCGGTGGGCGATGGCCTGCTGGGCCGGGTCGTCGATCCGCTGGGTGCGCCGCTGGACGAGGGCGGGCCCGTGGCTGCGGCCGGCTACCTGCCAGTGGACCGGCCGGCGCCGGCGATCGTCGACCGGGAACTGGTGGGCGAGCCGCTGATGACCGGCCTGACGGTGGTCGACGCGATGGTGCCGCTGGGCCGCGGCCAGCGGGAGCTGATCATCGGCGACCGCAAGACCGGCAAGACCGCGGTCGCGGTCGACGCGATCATCAACCAGCGCGACACGGATGTGATCTGCGTCTATGCGGCAGTGGGACAGAAGAGCTCCAGCGTCGCGCAGGTGATCGAGGCGGTCCGCAGCCACGGTGCGCCGGAACGCTGCATCTTCGTGGTGGCGGCCGCCGATGCCACGCCCGGCGCGCAGTGGATCGCGCCCTATGCCGCCTGCTCGATGGCGGAACATGTCCGGGACCGGGGCGGGCATGCGCTGCTGGTGATCGACGACCTCTCCAAGCATGCGGCGGCCTATCGCCAGCTGTCCCTGCTGCTGCGCCGGCCGCCGGGACGGGAGGCCTATCCCGGCGACATCTTCTACATCCATGCCCGCCTGCTGGAACGCGCGGCGCGGCTGTCGGCGGCGCGCGGCGGCGGCTCGCTGACCGCCCTGCCGATCGCGGAGACCCAGGCCGGCAATCTGAGCGCCTATATCCCGACAAACCTGATCTCGATCACCGACGGCCAGATCTACCTGGACACCAAGCTGTTCTACGAGGGGCAGAAGCCGGCGGTGAATGTCGGGCTCAGCGTCTCGCGGGTCGGCGCCCGCAGCCAGGCGCCGGCGATGCGCGCCCTGGCGCGGCAGCTGCGGCTGGACTATGCGCAGTTCCTGGAGCTGGAGACCTTCACCCGCTTCGGCGGCGCGCTGGACAGGCGGACCGCGGCGACCATCGCCCATGGCCGGCGCATCCGCCAGGTCCTGCAGCAGCCGCAGTTCGGGCCGAAGCCGCTGGCGGAACAGGCGCTGCTGCTGCTGGCCGCCGGCGAGGGCCGGCTGGACGGGCTGGCGCCAGCGGCGATCGATCGCTTCGCGGCGGGCCTGGCGGCGCGGCTCGACGCGGCGGCGCCGCGGCTGGCGGCGCGGATCGCCGCCGAGGGCGCGCTTTCCGACCAGGACAGGGCCGCCGCCCTGCAGCTGATCGACGCCTTCGTCGCGGAACTGGCGGGTCCCGCGACGGCGCCGGAGGCGGGCGATGGCGATCGATGACGACAACCTGCCGCGGCTGCAGGCCCGGATTGCCGGCCTGGGCCATCTGCAGGAACCGGTCCGCGCGATGCGGGCAATGGCCGGCGCGCGGCTGCAGGAAGGGCAGGCCGCCCTGCCCGGCAGCAGCAGCCATGTCGACACGGTGGAGCGGGCCTTGCGTCAGGCTGCAGCTCTGCTCCCGCCGGGGGACGCGGACCCCGGCAATGGCACGGGAAACGGCGCGGCCGTCCCGGCCGCACTGGTGATGATCGGCTCCGAGCACGGTTTTGCCGGCGGCTTCAACGACCATGTGCTGGACCGGGCGGCCGCCGCACTGTCGGCGGCCCCGGGCGCCGATGGCCCGCCGCTCTGCTGTGCGATCGGCACCCGGCTGGCGCGGCTTGCCGGGGAACGCGGGATCACGGTCGCCTGGCATCTGCCGATGGCGACCCATGCCGCTGCCGCGACCGCGCTGGCGCGCGCGACGGCCGGCCGGCTGGCGGGCACCCGCCGGGTGGTGCTGCTGCATGCCCGGCATCGCGCCGGTGGCCCGCCGGCGGTGGCGCCGCGCGCCGTGCTGCCGCTGCCCGTCCGCATCCGGCAGGAGGCGATGCCGCCGCCGCTGCATCACCTGGCGCCGGCGCGCCTGTGGCGGGCCCTGGCGGAGGAATATCTGTTCGCGGTGCTGGCCGATGCCCTGCTGGAATCGTTCGTTGCCGAGAATGCCGCCCGCTTGGCTGCGATGGAGGCGGCCGACCGCAACATCTCCGACCGGCTGGAGGCGCTGCAGCGGCACGCGCAGAGCCTGCGGCAGGAGGCGATCACAGCCGAACTGCTGGATGTCGTGACCGGCGAACTGGCGCTGCTGGACTGAGCCGGCGGCGGCCGCGGACCTCAGGCCTGGTGGATATAGGTTCCCGGGGCATCGCAGAGCGGCGGATAGCCGGCCTCCGGCGCGCCCATCGCCGGGGCGGCGACGGGGCTGCCCGAATGCGCCGCCAGCCAGGCGAACCAGGCCGGCCACCAGGAACCGTCGCGCAGTTCCGCGTCGCGCAGCCAGTCGTCGGGCGGCAGATAGCCGTCATCCGCCGGGGTGACGGCGATCCGGTAGTGCCGGCGATGCCGTGCCGCGGCCGGCTCGGCGCCCGGCGCCGGCGGCGGCGAGACGATTCCCGCATTGTGGCCGCCGCTGGTCAGGACGAAGGTGATCTCGGTATCGGTCAGCAGGTGGATCTTGTAGGCCGACCGCCAGGGCGCGACATGGTCCCATTCGGTGCCGACGGCGAACAGCGGCACCCGGATGTCGCCGACCGCGACCGGCCGGCCGCCGGCGGGCAGGCGGCCCTCCGCCAGGTCGTTGTTCAGGAACAGTCGCCGCAGATATTCCGAATGCATGCGGTAGGGCATGCGGGTCAGGTCGGCGTTCCAGGCCATCAGGTCGGACATCGGCGCCCGCTCGCCCATCATGTAGTCGTGGACGACCCGGGACCAGACCAGGTCGTTGGAGCGCAGCAGCTGGAACGCGCCAGACATCTGGCGGGTGTCCAGGAAGCCCTGCTCCCACATCATGTCCTCCAGGAAGGACAGCTGGCTTTCGTCCAGGAACAGCTGCAGTTCCCCGGCCTCGGTGAAGTCGGACTGCGCCGCGAACAGGGTCACCGTGGCCAGCCGGTGGTCGCCGTCGCGCGCCATGGCGGCGGCGGCGATGGTCAGCAGGGTGCCGCCCAGGCAATAGCCGACGGCGTGGCTCTTCCGTCCCGGCAGGATCGCGCCGATCGCCTCCAGCGCCGCCATCACGCCCAGCCGGCGGTAGTCGTCCAGGCTCAGGTCGCGGTCCTCCGGCCCCGGGTTCTTCCACGAGATGGCGAACACGGTATGGCCCTGGGCGACCAGGTGGCGGATCAGCGAGTTCTCCGGCGACAGGTCCAGGATGTAGTACTTCATGATCCAGGCCGGCACGATCAGCACCGGCTCGGGCCGGACCGCTTCCGCGCCCGGCTCGGTCCCGGGTGCCGGCGCGTACTGGATCAGCTCGATCAGCCGGTTGCGGTAGACCACCTTGCCGGGGGTCACCGCCAGGTTGCCGCCGGGCTGGTAGGCCTCCGCCCCCACCGGCGGGCGCCCGGCGATGGCGCGTTCCCAATCCTCGACCATGTTCTGGCTGCCGCGGACCAGGTTCATGCCGCCCTGCTCGCGGGTGCGGGCCAGCACTTCCGGATTGGTCAGGAAATAGTTGGAGGGCGAGAACACGTCGAGCAGCTGGCGGGCGGCGAAGGTGACCGCGCGCTCGTGCTGGCGGGTGACGCCGGGCACGCCGGTGGTGGCGTTGTGCCACCATTGCTGGGTCAGCAGGAAGCTCTGGTAGTACAGGCTGAACGGCATGTCCTGCCAGCCGGGCCCCGTGAAGCGGCGGTCCTGCGGCAGCGGCTCGATGCAGGGCGCCGGCCGCGCCGCGGCCTCGTCCTTCCTGCCGGACAGGGACGGCGTCATGCAGCGCGCCATATGGCCGGCCATGCGCAACGCCTTGCGGTTGGCCTTCTCCATCAGCTGCAGCCGCTTGCCGGGCGCCGCCGTCAGGTGGATGGCCCAGTCCTGCCAGGCCGCCATCATCGCCGTCGGCGACAGGCCGGCGGTCATCCGCGCCACCGCGGCATGCAGCGAACGGTCGACGATCTCCGCCATGGCAGTCGCGGAATAGGAATCCGGCTCCGGCCTGTCGTCCGCCTGCACCGCGGCGCTGCGGGACAGGCCGTGATGGATCGGCGCCGGCAGGCTGTCCGCCGGCGGAACGGCGGTCAGTGCCTTCGTCGACGCGGCGGGGTCGGTCGGGGTGGCGGGCTGATCCGGCATGGCGGAATCCTCGTCGCATCAGGCGAATGGCGCGGGCGGCCTGCTGCCGCCCCCTGCCGTTGGGTAGATGATGGGCCGTCGGGTAGATGATGGGCCGTCGGGAAGATGGTGGCTCCGCGCCGGCCACGCCATGCGGGCGGGTGACGCACTCTGTCATCGTTCTGCCACGTGCCGTGCCGGATGCGGCGGGCCGGACTGGCTGCGGGGCTTTGACGCGGGCGGGCCGGTCGGGTACCCGGGATGGGATGGCCGCAGTCTATAATTGCGGGACGCAGATAGGGCAGGAAACGGTACGGACCGGGATGAGCGAGAAGCGAGATTATGAAGTGATCGTGGTGGGCGCCGGCGTGGCGGGCATCTACCAGATCAAGTGCCTCACCGACCTGGGTGTCGACGCGATCGTGCTGGAGGGCGACGAGGATCTGGGCGGGACCTGGTACCGCAACCGCTATCCGGGCGCGCGCTTCGATTCCGAGAGCTACACCTACGGCTATTCCTTCTCCCGCGAGCTGCTGGACGAATGGCACTGGAAGGAGCGCTTCTCGCCGCAGCCGGAGAACCTGAAATACCTCAACTATGTGGCGGAGAAGTTCGACCTGCGCCGGCACATGCGGTTCAACGCCCGGGTCACCGCGATGACCTGGGACGAGGCGGCGCGGCGCTGGCACCTGAGCCTGGAGGACGGCACCACCTGGACCGCCCGCTTCGTGATCACCGGCATCGGCGTGCTGTCGGTGCCCACGATGCCGAAGATCCCCGGCATGGACGATTTCCAGGGCCAGTCCTTCCATACCTACTGGTGGCCGAAGGAGCCGGTGCCGCTGGCCGGGCGGCGGGTGGGCATCATCGGCACCGGTGCCACCGCGATCCAGATCATCGCGGAAATCGCCGACAAGGTCGGCGAGCTTTACGTCTTCCAGCGCCGGCCGAACTGGAGCACGCCGCTGAACAATGCGCCGATCTCGGCGGAGGAGATGGCGCGGATCCGCGCCCGCTACGACGAGATCTTCGCCAACTGCGCGCAGTCCCCCGGCGGCTTCGAGCATGTACCGGACCGGCGCGGCTTCTGGTCGCTGAGCCCGGAGGAGCGCAAGGCGTTCTGGGACGAGCTCTACGACACGCCCGGCTTCGCCCTGCTGATCGGCAATTTCCTGGAGATCTTCACCGACGAGGCCGCCAACAGGGAGCTGTCGGACTATGTCGCCGACCGCATCCGGCAGCGGGTGAAGGACCCGGCGGTGGCGGAGAAGCTGATCCCGAAGGACCACGGCTTCGGCATGCAGCGCCTGCCGCTGGAGAGCGGCTATTTCGAGGCCTATAACCGCGACAATGTCCATCTGGTCGACATTTCCGAGACGCCGATCGAGCGGGTGACCGCGACCGGCATCCAGACCAGCGGGGGCCAGGTCGACCTGGACCTGATCGTCTACGCCACCGGCTTCAACACGATCACCGGCGCCTTCGACCGGATCGACGTGCGCGGCGTCGGCGGCGCCTCCCTGCAGGAGAAGTGGAAGGAGGGGCCGGTCACCTATCTGGGTCTGATGACCCACGACTTCCCGAACCTGCTGACGGTAGCGGGGCCGCAGAGCGTTTCCGGCTCCACCAACTATCCGCGCGCGATCGAGGATGGCGTGAACTGGGCGACCGCTCTGCTGAAGCATGCGATGGAGAAAGGCGCCACCCGCATGGAGGTGGTGCCGGAAGCCGAGCAGGAATGGCGCGAGGAGGTGGTGCGCGCGCAGGAGCGGCTGCTGCTGCGCAACAGCAAGGGCTGGTTCACCGGCTACAATTCCAACGTCCCCGGGCACCAGGCGGGCAAGATCCGCTACCAGGCCTATTGGGGCGGCTCGCCGCGCTACCGCAAGCTGCTGGACCGCGCCGCGGCGGAGGGCTATCGCCACATCCACATGGGGTGACAGGGCAGATGGGGTGAAAGGGCAGATAGGGTGACAGGGCAGACAGGGTGACAGGGGCGGCGGCAGGGCCGGCCGCCGCCACCCCCGCCCCGCCGGTCCCTGCCCCTGCCGCAGGCCGGTCCGTTTCATTGGCCTGCGCAACGAACGTCCGCTACGCTCCCGCGCCTGATGGGGTCCATGAGTCTCGGGGGGGATGGGCATGGCTGCGGACAAGAAACGTGCGGACAGGGAACGGATTGCGATTCTGGGCGGCGGCGTGGGGGCGTTGTGCGCCGCCGTCGCTTTGTCGGAGATCGATCCGAAGGGCGAGAAGTACGAGATCACCCTCTACCAGCTCGGCTGGCGGCTGGGCGGCAAGTGCGCCAGCGGCCGCAACGCCGAATACGGCCAGCGGATCGAGGAGCATGGCCTGCACATCTGGGCCGGCTTCTACGACAATGCCTTCACCGTCATGCGGGTGGTCTGCAACGCGCTGAAGCTGCCGCTCGACCAGCTGTTCGTGCGCGAGAACCTGATCTTCTATGCCGAGGAGAAGAAGGGCTCCGTGCCGCCGGTCTGGGAGCCCTGGCCGTTCTGGTTCCAGCCGGCGCGGGATCCGGACCTGTTTCCGGGGCGCGACAGCCTCTGGGCGCCGCCCGACCAGGTCCTGCCGTCGCTTCCGCAACTTGTGCAGCGGACCATCGGCTCCGTCATCTTCGCGCTGGAAAGCCTTTGGAAGGACTGGCCGGGCGACCAGCAGGCAGAGACCCGCGCCCTGCTCGCGCGGCTGCCGGCGGCGCAGCGGGCGCGGCTGTCGGCGGCGCCGATCCCGGAGGCCGGCCATCATCCGCTGCTGGAGCTGGCGCGGCGCTTCGGCGCCGGGCTGGAGAGCGATGTCGACGCGGTCCGGCGCACGGCGGAAGACGATGTCTCCGCCCTGCTCGGCGGCTTCCAGGAACTGCTGAGCCCGCTGGCCGATGCCGAGCGGCTGCTGAAGGACCTGGAGAGCCTGCCGACCGATCTCCGTCATGTCGCGACCATCGTCAATCTGGGCCTCTGCATGGTGGTCGGGATGATCCGGCATGGCTGCCTGCAGAACGGACTGGAGGCGATCGACGATATCGAGTTCCGCACCTTCCTGGCCGAACAGGACAGGGCCGCCGCCCACAACGAGATCGTCACCGCGCTCTACGAATACATCTTCGCCTTCAAGGACGGCGACCACGACCAGCCGTCGGTGTCCGCCTGCTCGGCGGTGCAGGGGCTGATCCGGCTCTACTTCACCTACAAGGGTGCCTTCTTCTTCAAGGGCCTGCGGGGGATGGGCGACATCATCTGCACGCCGATCTACCAGCTGCTGAAGAGCCGCGGCGTGCGCTTCCGGTTCTTCCACAAGGTCACCGAGCTGCAGCCGACGGCCGACGGCAGCGCGATCGGCACGATTCTGATCGACCAGCAGGCGGCGACGGTCGGCGATGCGGAGTACCGCCCGCTGGTGCCGGTGCAGGGCTTCGACTGCTGGCCCTCGACCCCGCACTGGGCGCAGCTGGTCGACGGGGAGCGGTTCAAGGCCGAAGGCGTGGATTTCGAAGCCGCCTACGGCCCGGTGCCGCAGCCGCCGCCGGTGGCGCGGCTGGAGCTGAAGCGCGGCGAGGACTTCGACAAGGTGGTGCTGGGCATCTCGGTCGGTGCGCTGGCGGAGATCTGCAAGCCGCTGGTGGACCGGAACGCCGCCTGGGCCGACATGGTCGCCAACCTGGCCACGGTCCGCACCAAGGCCTACCAGCTCTGGATGAACCGGACGGTGGACGATCTCTGCCCGGACTATTGCGTGCCGGAGGACTTCAAGCTGCCGGCGCCGGAGACCGTCGGGCCCGTGGTCGCGACCTGCGCGCCGCCGTTCGACACCTATTGCGACATGTCGCAGCTGCTGCCGGCGGAGGAATGGCCGGTGCCGGAGCCGAAATCCGTCGCCTATTACTGCGCGGTGATGGACGAGACGGCGCCCAACAACGAGGCGCTGGCCGCCGACGCGGTGAAAAAGGACGCCATCGGCTGGATGGAAGGCTGGCTGCACAACCTCTGGCCGGAGATCGGCCGGGGGGCCGATTTCCGCTGGGACCTGCTGCATGCCTCGGCCGACCTGAAGGGCGCGGACCGGTTCGACGCGCAGTACTGGCGGGCCAATATCGACCCGACGGAGCGCTACGTGCTGAGCCTGCCGGGCACCCTGCGCCACCGGATGGAGCCCGGCGCCTCCGGCTTCGAGAACCTGTTCCTGGCCGGCGACTGGACCCGGGTGCCGGAGATCAATGCCGGCTGCGTGGAGGTCGCGGCGATGTCCGGCCTCGGCGCCGCCTCTGCCCTGTCCGGCGTGCCGATCCCGATCGTCTCGCTGACGCCGGAGCCGCAACCGACCCGCGACTATGTCGACTATGCCGGCTGGACCAGCCTGGCGCCCGCGCCGGCGACCAGCCGCCACACCTCGTTCTACAGCTTCGCCTTTCCCACCGGCGGCGGCGCCGGGCAGGCCTTCCTCGACCGGTCCTTCAACAAGGTCGCCGGATACCAGCGGTTCCGGACGATGCTGGACCTGACCTTCCTGCTGGTCGTGCAGTCGCGGCGCACCGGTGCGCCGACCCCGCCCTATAACGGCGAAGGGACGATGGACGAGACCGATATCGGCTTCTGGCTGCCGGTCGGCTCCTACGCGCCCGGGGCGGTGCTGCCGCAGGCGATCGGCCTGGTGCCCGCCTACCTGTTCGTCGACAACGGCTGGGCCACGATGACCGGGCGGGAGGTCTGGGGCATGCCGAAATACTATGCGGAGATGACCCTGCCGCAGGGTGCCGGTCCGGCCTATGGGCCGTTCGAGGTCTCCGCCCTGGCGATCCGGGACTTCGCCCCCGATGCCCGGGCGCGCGAGCATCGGGTGCTGTCGCTCACCGGCACGGACATCGCGCCGGTCCAGCTCGTCGGCGGGGATAGTCCCCCGGCGGCGTCCCCGATGGCGCCGGCGGAACTTTTCCGCCGGCTCTGCGGCTGCGCCGAGCCGGGCCAGCTCCAGGCGCTGGAAGGTGCCGGCATGCCGTCGTTCCTGGGGGGTGTCGGTTTCGGCTTCACCACCTTCTGCCTGAAACAGGCCCGGGCCGCCGACAGCCCGACGGCGGCCTGCTACCAGGAGCTGCTGCAGGGCAGCCTCGACCTGACCCGGGTGCATGCGGCCGGCCTGCTGCCCGGCAGCTGGACGCTGGAGCTGCATGCGCTGGACAGCCTGCCGCTGATCGCCGATCTCGGGCTCGGCACGCCGACCGACGGCCGCTTGTCGCTGACCACAGGGATTGGCCTCTGGGCGGAGATGGACTTCGTCACCGGGGTCGCGCATCCGATGACCTGATCGGGCGTGCCTGCGGCGGTCCTCAGCCGGCCGCAGGCGCCGGCCTGCGCAGTGCCGCCGCCCGCCGGGCGAAGCCCGCGGCGCCCTGGGCCTCGGCAATGGCGATCGCCTCGTCCAGGGCGGCGGCGACCTGATCCGGCCCGGCATCGGGATCGCGGGCCAGGATCTCCGCCCGGCGGCGGTGCAGGGCCGGCAGGAAGTAGCGGTCGCCGTGCCGATGGGCGGCGGCGATCGCCGCGTCGATGCTGTGCCGCGCCGCCGCGACGTCGCCGAGATTCAGCTGCAGCCCGGCGACCTCTCCCTCGTAGAAGCAGGTGAAATGCATCATGCCCAGGCCTTGGAACGCCGGGATGGCGGACTGGGCCACGGGCAGCACCTGCTCCGCCTTGCCCAGATGGCCCAGGGCATGGGCGCGCAGGCTGGCGGTCACCAGCTCGTAGAGCGGGTAGCCATGCTCCCGGCAGATCGCCAGCGCCTCTTCCGCGATCGACAGGGCCTGCGGATAGCTGCCGCGCAGCAGTTCGTAGAACGCCAGCCAGGACAGGCCGAAGGCCAGGTCGAAGGGCCGGCCCAGCGCCCGCGCATGCCGCGCCAGGTCGTTGACGACCCGGATCGCGCCGTCATCGTCGCCGGTCGCCAGCAGGACCATCAGCAGCGACGACAGGATGTGGACCAGGGAATCCTGCGTGCCCAGCATCGGCAGCCTGGCGCCGTCATGGCTGGCGTAGAGCGCGGCTGCATGCTCCAGGTGGCGGCGCGCCGCCGCAAGGTCGCCTTTTGCGAACAGGATGTAGCCCAGCGCGCCCTCGCCCTCGATGCGCTGCTCGGCCAGCCCGGTCTCCTCGCCGATCGCCATGCAGCGGCGCGCCATGTCCTCCGCCCCGTCCAGGTCGCCGGCAATCAGCAGGAAGGCCCAGATGCCGTGATAGACGGCGTAGAGTTCGGCGACATTGCCCATCGCGTCGCAGATCGCCCGCGCCTCGGCCAATGCCCGCCCGGCCTCCGGCGAGGCATAGCCGCGTGAGGCGCCGAGGCTGACCACCAGGCCGATCAGCAGCTGCAGCTCGGTGCCTGCGCGCGCCGGGTCTTCCGGCAGCTGCCGCAGCAGCTCCAGCGCCGTCTGCAGGTGGGCCGCCGCCTCGGCATGGGCGGTGCGCGATGCCGCATGCTGGCCGGCGGCCGCCCAGAGCGGCACCGCCTCGGCGATCCGGCCGCCCTGGGTGAAATGGTAGGCAAGCGTCTCCGGATCGCTCTCCCGCATCTCCGGGAAGCGCTCCGCCAGGATCGCGGCGATATGGGCGTGCAGGTCCTGGCGCTGGCTGCGCAGCATGGTGCCGTAGGCGGCCTCCTGAACCAGGGCATGCTTGAAGCTGTATTCGGCATGCGGCGGACTGCCGCGCCGGTAGATCAGCTCGGCATGGACCAGCTGCGCCAGGGCCGTCTCCAGCTCCGCCTGCGGCATGGTCGCGACCGCGCTGACTGTCTCGTGCGTGAAGGTCCGGCCCAGTGCGGCGGCGGTCTGCGCCACGGCGCGGGTCGATGCCAGACGGTCCAGGCGGGCGAGCAGGGATTCCTGCAGCGAGGCGGGGATCGCCTGCGGTGCGGTCGCGGCGGTGGCGACGTACTGGCCGCCGCTCTCCACCAGCAGGTCGCTCTCCACCACCGCCTTGGTGAGCTCCTCGATGAACAGGGGCACGCCGTCGGTGCGGCTGCTGATCTGGTCGACGATGTCCGCGGGCAGCATCTTGCCGCGGGTCAGGTGGCCGATCATCTCCACCCGTCGGCGCGGCGGCAGGCGGCTCAGGCTCAGCAGGGTGACCTGCGGCAGGCCGATCCAGGGCGCCTTGAACTCCGGGCGGAAGGTGACCACCAACAGGATCCGCAGGGCCGGCACCCGGTCGACCAGCAGGTCCAGCACCTCGCGGGTGGTCGGGTCGATCCAGTGCACATCCTCGCACAGCATCAGCAGCGGCCGGCGCGCGGCCAGTCCCTCGACCATCGCCAGCAGCGCCTGCTGGGTCTTCTCCTTGCGCTTCTGCGGGGTCAGGTCGCTGGCCGGGTAGCGCCCGTCCGCCGGCACCGACAGCAGGTCGGCCAGCAGCGGCGCCGCGCCGCGGGGGTCGTCCGATGCCGTCGCCAGCAGGGCCTCCAGCTTGTCGAGGCGCTGCGCTGCACTGTCCTCGCGCTGGAAGCCGGCTGCCCGTTCCAGCTGCGTGATCGCCGGGAACAGGGCGCTGTCCTGGTGGTGCGGCGTGCAGAGCCAGCGCAGCAGGGTATGCGGCTGGCCGGCCAGCTGCGCGATCAGGCTCTCCGCGATGCGCGACTTGCCGATCCCCGGCTCGCCGGACAGCAGGACCACCCCGCCCTCGCCCGCGCGGGCCTGCTGCCAGCGCCGCTGCAGCAGCCCGACCTCCTCCTCGCGCCCGACCAGCGGGGTGGTGGTCGCGCGCAACGCCTCGAAACGGCTCTCGGCATCGCTCTCGCCCAGCACCTGCCAGGCCGGCACCGCCGCGGCGAAGCCCGGCAGCGCCACCGCGCCCAGGTCGCGGTAGTCGAACAATCCGCCGGTCAGGCTGCGGGTCTCCGCGGTGATGACGACCGCGCCGGGGTCCGCCAATGCCTGCAGGCGCGCCGCCAGGTTCGGCGTGGCGCCGATCACGGCCTGCTCCGCGCCCGCGCCGTTGGCGGCCCGGTCGCCGATCACGACCATCCCGGTCGCCACGCCGATCCGCGCGGCGAGGCTGACATCCGCGCCGGGCGCCAGTCGGGGCAGTGCCAGTGCGGGCAGGGCCGCGGCGAGCTCCAGCCCGGCGCGAACGGCACGCTCGGCATCGTACTCGTTGGCCTGCGCGTAGCCGAAATAGGCGAGAATGCCGTCGCCGCCGTAATGCGCGACATGGCCCATATGGCGTTCGACGATCTCCGCACAGCGCCGGTGGCAGGCGGCCGTCACCTCCTGCAGGTCCTCCGGGTCGAGGCGGGTCGACAGGGCGGCCAGGCCGTCCAGTTCGCAGGACAGGACGGTCAGCTGCCGGCGTTCCGGCCGCGGCGGCTCTGGGGCCGTCCCGTCCGAGGCGCCGCCGGCCGGGCCGGCGGTTGCCACGCCGCCGCCGGCAGACGGTGCCGGGTCGGGCGCGGCCAGTGGCGGCGCCGGCGGCGTGAGGCCGATTCCGGTCTCCGCCCGGGCCCGGGTACCGGCCGGCTGCGGCATGGCTGCGTCCGCGCCACGCGACACCGCGGCATCGAACAGGTAGCCGCGCCGCGGCACGGTCCGGATGATCCGCTGGCCCTGGTCCTGCAGGGCGAGGCGGACATCGCTGACACAGCGGGTGAGGGATTCGTCGGTCGCCGTCACGTCCGGCCAGATCGCGCGGATCAACTCGTCCTTGGGCACCAGCCGGCCGGCATGCGCGACCAGGTAGCACAACAGGGAAAAGCTCTTCGGCCGAAGCTCGATCTGTTCCTGACCCTTCCGCAGCGCCCCCCGGCGGAGGTCCAGGGTGAAACCTTCGAACTGAAAGACATCGTCCCCTGTCATGCACGCCCCTTCATGCACACCCCTTCATGCACGCCACCCGCTGCTTCATGCACGCCACCCGTTGCAAGCAGCCACCGATCCTGCGGCTGGTCTTCCGCACTGCGAACGATCTGGATTTCAGCATATTTTCAGGGTTCTTTCAGCACTTTTCCGTGCATGCGCATGCGTCCTTCACGACCGCAGCGGGCCGCCAGGGTCTACTGGGGACAACCAAGGAGGCTGCGAATGGACATACCCCAGACAGTGAAAGGAGCCGGCCGGCCCGAAATGCCGCCACGGTTCGACGCGCTGCACCTCGATCCCGCCGCTTCCGGCTTCACCCGGGCCGCCGGCACCGGGCGATCTTCGCGAGGGGGCAAGTCGTTGACGTCAGAGACCGATGCCGACGCCGCGGCCGCGGCGGACCTGGATGCACTGCTGCAGCGCCTGGGCCTGGAGGAGAGCCAGCCCTGTCCGAATCTCCGCGACACCACCAGCGACGCGGAACGCGCCCTGCTCGGCTGGCTGCTGCTGGGGCGGCTGGCGGGACCGGACGGTCCGTCGGGCCAGGGGCAATTGCTGCAGTCGCTGGTGGACGAGGCGGTCGGGCGGTTCGGCCAGCGGGTGATCGTGCAGTACCTGCGCGAGGTGGGCGCCCGCATCGCCGGCGAGTTCCCTTTGCCGCGCGCCATGACGGAGGAGGCAGAGAACGCCGTCGCTGGTCCCCACGACGCGCCGCTCTGGGATGCCCGGCCCATGGCCGCCGCCGGAAGCGCGCCGCAGGCGGCGGGCGGCCGCAGCCCGGCCGGGTTCGACCGCGGCAACCTGCCGCCGGCGATCAAGGCCGGCGGGCGCGAGAGCGATCCCTACATCTTCGCCATCCTGGAGGGCCTGTATCGCGCCTGGTTCACCCGGCTGGACACCATGGCGCGGGTGGACGGGCTGACCGGCATCGCCAACCGGCGGGAGTTCGACCGCTGCCTGCCGCTCGCCTGGGCCGATGCCCTGCACCGGCGCGCGCCGCTGGCGGTGATGATGATCGACGTCGACCTGTTCAAGCCGTTCAACGACATCTACGGCCATCTGGCCGGCGACGACTGCCTGCGCGATGTCGCACGCCTGATCCAGCGCAACCTGCGCCGCCCGGGCGACCTGGCCGCCCGCTATGGCGGCGAGGAATTCGTCGTGATCCTGCCTGCGACCGGTGCCGACGGGGCGCGCAAGGTCGCGGATTCGATCCGCCGGGCGGTGCAGAACAGCGGCGTCCGCCATCACGACGGCATCGACGGCGGCCTGCTGACCGTCAGCCTGGGCGTCGCGGTCTGCACGCCGGCACCGGACGGGCACCATGCCGACATCGTCCGGGTCGCCGACGAGGCGCTCTACACTGCCAAGCGCACCGGCCGGAACCGCGCGGTGCTGGTCGACATGAAGTGCTGGGGCCGGTAGCGGCCGGGCCGCCGCCGGGACCGGCCGGGGGGACGCAGCCGATGGCCGGGCTCGCCGATTCTCCGGACCTGCGCGCGGCCGATGCGCCTGCGCGCGGGAGGCCTGCCGCTGCCAAACCTTCGGCCGACAGTCCTTCCGGGACAGCGGCCGGGCCGCAGCTGTTCGCCGATGCGCGGCAGGGCGGCTGCGTCCTGGCGTGCAATGCCTCGGCCGCACTGCTGGACCTGGGCGACGGGGTGATGGGCCTGGAGGTCTGCGCCCGCCTGGGCCTGTGGGACAGCTCTGTTGCCGACCTGGCCGCCGCGGCGCCTGATCTGGTGCGGCGGCGGCAGTTCCGCGCCCTTCTGGTCGGCACCGACGATCCCTGCGCCTTTGCGGCGGCCGACCCGACCGGCCCGGGGCCGGTCCCGGCGGAAAGAGCACGGACGGGCCGCCGGCAGGATCCGCCCGCGGGGCTGGAGGCCTGTCTGCGTCGCGGTCAGCAGGCCCTGCTGGCGCTGCGCTATGCCGACTTCCCCGTCGTCTTCCTTGCTGACGGCCTGGTCACCGGCGGCGGACTGGCCCTGCTGCTGCATGCCGATGCGGTCGTCGCCCATGCCGGCCTTCGCACCGGCTTCTCCGAACGCCGCTTCGGCCTCTTGCCCGGCTGGGGCGGCGTCGCGCAGGTCCTGGTCCGCGCGCAGGCCCTGTGCGGCGACACCGATGCCGCCGCGCGCCTGGCCCTTGCGCTGATCGGCGGCGCGCGGATCCTGGACGACGTGCCGGAGGCCCGCGTCTGCGGCCTGCTGCGAGACAGCGACCCGGTGGTCGGCGACCGCCTGCATCTGCTCTCCGTCGCGAAGGCCCATGCCCTGGCCCTGGCCCGTACCTATCTGCGACCGCAGGCGGCCGGCATCGTCGCCGCCGGACCGGCCGCGCTGCCTGCCCTGGAGACGGAGGGCGACCGGCTCGCGGCGCTCGGCAGGCTGGAACCTGCGGAGGTGGATGCCGTTCGGGCTGTCGCCCGCATCATTGCCGGCGGTGGCGCTGTGCGCGGCGCGCGGCTGTCGGAGATCGACGTGATGCGCATGGAACGGGATGCGATCCTGGCGCTGGTCTCTTCCCCGCAGCTCCGCGCCCGCCTGGCGGCGCATCCCATACTGCCGCAGGGCTGATGTGCCGCCGGATCAGGGAAGTCGGAGGAGGCCGGAGCGAACTGTGCCAGGGCGTACTGTGCGAGAGCGAACTGTGCCAGAGCGAACTGTCCAGGGCGTACTGAGCCTGGGCGAACTGAGCCAGGGCCGGCGATGCCGGACCGAACCGAAGGCGGCCGTCCGTGTTGACCCGCCATGGCCCGGGAAACGAACAACCAGGTTCTGTGCGCCCTGTCGGCCGAACCCCGGCGGAAGGTGCTCGATGCCAGTTCGCGAGTGGAGTTCGAGGGGCGCACGACCCTTCACCGGACCGGCGATATCGAACGCATCCGCGAGGGGCTCCGCTCCGGCAGGGAGTTCCAGGTCACCCTGACCAATCACCGGGCCGACGGATCGACCTTCCGCAACCAGCTCCTGATCGCGCCGGTTCATTCGGCGGGTGGCGACCTGACGGCGTTCTTCGGCGTGCAGCGCCTCGCCGACGAGGCGCAGGAAAGCCTGCACCCGGCTTCCGGCGAGCGGGGGCTGGCGCTGCTGCGCGAACTGCAGCACCGGGTGAAGAACCATCTCGCCATGGTGGTCAGCGTGATCCGGCTCCAGGGCCGGCGGGAGGTCACGCCGGATTCGCTGAAGGCGATCAGCCGCCGGTTCGAGGCGCTTGCCCTGCTCTATGAGGAACGGATCGCCGCCGGCGGCAGCGACACGAAGGAGGTGGCCGCAGGCCCTATCTGAGCCGCATCGCCTCCGGCTCTGCGAGCATCGAGACCCGGCGCGACCGTGCCGAACAGGATGGCGGTGCGCTCCATACACCGGGGCATGGCGGGCAGCCCGGGGTGGGCGGCAGCATCGTCGCCGCCCTCTCCGAATCCCTGAGCGCCACGCCGGCCCTCTCCAGCCCGAATCCCGGCACCGTCGTTACCGCGGATTTCGATCCAAAAGCGTGACGGCAATCCCCAGCGCCAGCCCCCTTTGGGCCGCGACATGGGCGAAGGCCTCCTTCCAGCATCGCCGGCAGGGCCGGGCCGGCCGCCGCGGCTGCCGCCCCGGCCGCCTCAGTCCGCGATATCCTCGATCCAGGTCTTGGCGGCGACGGCGCGGGGCAGGCCGAGGGGGCCGATCGCGAGCAGGGCGACCTGGCCGATCGCCGCCGGCTCGATGCCTTCCGCCTTCGCGCGGCGGGTATGGGAATGCACCGCGCCCTCGGAGCCGGCGCCGACCGCCAGCGCGAGCTTCACCAGCCGCCGCTCGCGGTCGCTCAGCGGGCCGGCCTCCGCGGCCGCCTTGCCGAGCGCGGCATAGGCGCTCCAGATCTCCGGATGGCGGTCGGCGATGTCCTTCGCGGCGCCGGGCATGGTCCTGGTCATGGTCGTTCCCTCAGGTTGCATGGTCGTCAATCAGCGGGTCGGGCCTGGCGAAGCGCTCCAGGTCGGCCTGGTCGCCGACCGTGATGCGGTTGCCGTTCACCGCCACCCCATAGGGCTGCAGGCTGCGGAAGGCGCGGCTCAGATTCTCCGGCGTCATGCCGAGGAGGGAGGCCAGGCGGCGCTTCTCCAGCGACAGCTCGAAGCTGGCCGCGCCGCCGGCGCGGTGCTGTTCGCGCAGCAGGAAGTTGGCCAGCCGCTCCAGCGAGGTCCGCAGCTTCAGGTCCTTCTGCGTCTTCACCACGCTGCGATAGGCCTGCGCCAGTTCGCCGACGATGGCGCGGGCGAAGGCGGCATCCCGCGCGAACACCGCGCGGACATCGTCGCTGGGGATGAGCGCGATGCGGCTCTTCTCCAGGGTGCGGGCCGACATCAGGTAGGGGGCGTCGCGCACGGTCGCGGCCAGGATGAAGGTCGCGATCGGCCGCACCGTGGCCATGCTGGTCTCGCGGCGGTTCCAGCTCGCGAACAGCTCAACCGCACCGGACAGCACGACATGCATGAAGTCGCTGGGTTCGCCCTCGGTGATCAGCTCGATCTGCGGCGGGAAGTTCTGCACATAGGCGCCGCGCATCAGCGCGCCGAAATGCGCCTCGTCCATCTCCGAGAACAGGTGCAGCGCCCGGACATCCGGGTACTCCGCTTCGGGCATGCTCGACCGCACCGTCATCTCCCTTGATTTTTATCAAATGCATCAACGAAAGATATCACGATTAGAAATGATATGTCGTGTGGCTCGTCTTGATCAGGACAAGGTCATGGGATGAGATATCTGGGCGGCTGATTTATTTCCATCTCTGCTTCCCCGATTCTTGATCTGTATCAACTTTCTGGCAGCTATTCACGTCCATTGCTGTTCCCGAGCCCGTCACGGTGATCGCCCCGATCACGCTGCTTGGAGGGACAGCTCATGCACACGTTGGACGGCGTCACCCGCGCGGACCGGTACAGGGCCCTGGGCCTTAGCACCTTTGCCTTCACGATCTGCTTCGCTGTCTGGACGATCTTCTCGATCATCGGGGTGAAGATCAAACAGGAGCTCGGCCTCAGCGATACCGAGTTCGGCCTGCTGGTCGCGACCCCGGTCCTGACCGGCTCCGTCAGCCGCATCTTCCTCGGCGTCTGGACGGAGCAGTTCGGCGGCCGGGTGATGTTCCCGCTGCAGATGCTCGTCACCGCCGTGGCGGTCTGGCTCCTGACCAGCGTGCGCAGCTACGAGGTGTTCCTGCTGGCGGCGCTGGGCCTGGGCCTGGCCGGCGGCTCGTTCATCGTCGGCGTCGCCTATACCTCGCGCTGGTTCGACAAGGCCCATCAGGGTACGGCGCTGGGGATCTTCGGCGCAGGCAATGTGGGCGCTGCCGTCACCAACTTCGCCGCGCCGTTCCTGGTCGTCGCCATGGGCTGGGAGGGCACCGCCCGGGTCTATGCCGTCGTCCTGGCGGTGACCGCGGTGCTGTTCTACCTGCTGGCGAAGACCGACCCGGTGCAGCAGGCCCGCCGGCGCACCGGCCAGGGGCCGGTGTCGACCGGATCGCAGCTCGAGCCGCTGAAGAGCCTCCAGGTCTGGCGCTTCGCGACCTACTACTTCTTCGTCTTTGGCGCCTTCGTCGCGCTGGCCAGCTTTCTGCCCCGCTACTATGTCGGCGCCTATGGTCTGGAACTGACGATGGCGGGGGTCTTTGCCGGCCTCTACTCGCTGCCCGGCTCGGTGTTCCGTGCGCTGGGCGGCTGGATGTCGGACCGCTGGGGCGCGCGGTTCGTCATGTACCTGACCTTCATCGGCTCGCTCGCGCTGCTGTTCCTGATGAGCTACCCGCAGACGAGCTACACGGTGCGGGGCATCGACGGCCCGATCAGCTTCGATTTCGGCCTAAATGTCGGCGTCTTCGTGGCCCTGACAGTGATCCTCGGCTTCCTGATGAGCCTGGGGAAGGCCGCCGTCTACAAGCATATCCCGGTCTACTACCCGCACCATGTGGGCTCGGTCGGTGGCCTGGTCGGCATGATCGGCGGCCTGGGCGGCTTCTTCCTGCCGATCGCCTTCGGCGCATTGCTCGACCTGACCGGCGTCTGGACCGCGCCCTTCATGCTGCTGTTCGTGATCGTCGCGATCTCGACCGTCTGGATGCATGTCGCGATCCGCCGGATGGAGCGCGCCCGCCACCCGGCCCTGGTGGCGGAGAGGTACCTCTCCGACGTCCCCTCCGAACCCCATCCCGCGCCGACGGCCCAGGCGGCAGCCGGGCCCCGGCCGCATGCCGCCGCCGGCCCGGCCGCCGGGCAGCCCGCGGCATGACCCCGAAACACCGGCAGGCCGCGGCCCGGCGCGGGCCCGGCCTGCCGCGCCACGCCTGAAAGGAGCGATCCCATGGCGATCTCAGCCACCGACACAGTCCAGCGGGGACGGACCCTGATCGACTGGCGGCCCGAAGACGAGACCTTCTGGAACGACCGCGGCCGGGCGATCGCGACCCGCAACCTGCGGATCTCGATCCCCTGCCTGCTCCTGGCCTTCTCGGTCTGGATGGTCTGGTCGGTGGTCGTGGCCAAGCTGCCGGCGATCGGCTTCCAGTACGGCACAGACCAGCTGTTCTGGCTCGCCGCGCTGCCCGGCCTGTCGGGCGCGACCCTGCGCATCTTCTACAGCTTCATGGTGCCGATCTTCGGCGGCCGGCTGTGGACCGCCCTGTCGACCGCGGCGCTGCTGCTGCCCGCGCTCGGCATCGGCTTCGCGGTGCAGGACCCCGACACCAGCTACACCTGGTTCCTGGTGCTGGCGCTGCTCTGCGGCTTCGGCGGCGGCAACTTCGCCTCGTCGATGGCCAACATCGCCTATTTCTACCCGAAGAAGTCGAAGGGCAATGCCCTGGCGCTGAACGCGGGGCTGGGCAATCTCGGCGTCTCGGTGATGCAGTTCGTGGTGCCGCTTGTGATCACCGCCGGCGTCTTCGGCGCCGTTGGCGGCGCGCCGCAGGAACTCGGCGACGGTGGCCGGCTGTGGCTGCAGAATGCCGGCTTCATCTGGGTGCCGTTCATCGCCGTCACGGCGATTGCCGCCTGGTTCGGCATGAACGACATCGCCGATGCCCGCGCCTCGCTCGCCAGCCAGCTGGCGATCCTGAAGCGGTTCCACAATTGGGTGATGTGCATCCTCTACACCGGCACCTTCGGCAGCTTCATCGGCTATTCGGCGGGCTTCCCGCTGCTGATGAAGACCCAGTTCCCGGAGGTGGACGTGCTGCAGTTCGCCTTCCTGGGGCCGCTGGTCGGTGCGCTGAGCCGTGCCGGGACCGGCTGGGTCTCCGACCGGCTGGGCGGCGGCCGGGTCACCTTCTGGTCGTTCCTGGGGATGATGGTCGCCGTCTTCGGTGTGCTGCAGTTCCTGCCGTCCGGCGACAGCGCCGGCAGCTTCTGGGGCTTCTTCGCCTGCTTCATGGCGCTATTCCTGCTGACCGGCGTCGGCAATGCCTCCACCTTCCAGATGATCCCCTCGATCATGCGCCAGGAGGTGGCGCGCCTGCGGCCCGACCTGGACGAGGTCGGCGGCCGCAAGCAGGCGGAGATGGAAGGCGCCGCGATCATCGCCTTCACCTCGGCGATCGCCGCCTACGGCGCCTTCTTCATCCCGAAGGCCTACGGCACCTCGATCAGCATGACCGGCGGGCCGGCCGCCGCGCTCTGGGGCTTCATGGCCTTCTACGCAATCTGCCTGGCGATCACCTGGCTGTTCTACAGCCGCAAGACCGCCCCGGTGCCCTGCTGAGCCAAAGACGCGACCGGGCGCGCGACCCGCGCGCCCGGCAGCCACAGGAGATGACGCGATGAGCCACCTGCTCGACAGACTGAACTTCTTCCAGTCGAAGGAACTGGAGCAGTTCTCCGACGGTCACGGACAGGTGACCCGCGAGAGCCGCGCCTGGGAGGAGACCTACCGGAACCGCTGGCGGCACGACAAGGTCGTGCGCTCCACCCACGGCGTGAACTGCACCGGCTCCTGCTCGTGGAAGATCTACGTCAAGTCGGGGATTGTGACCTGGGAGACGCAGCAGACCGACTATCCCCGCACCCGCCCCGACCTGCCGAACCACGAGCCGCGCGGCTGCGCGCGCGGCGCCTCCTACAGCTGGTACCTGTACAGCGCCAACCGGGTGAAGAACCCGCTGGTGCGCGGCCGGCTGATGAAGGTGTGGCGCCGCCTGCGGGAGACGCTGTCGCCGGTCCAGGCCTGGCGGGCGATCCAGGACGACCCGCTGCTGCGCGCCGCCTATGTGGAGACCCGCGGCAAGGGCGGCTTCGTCCGCGCGACCTGGGACGAGGCGGTGGAGATCGTCGCCGCCGCCAACGCCCATACCGTGAAGGCCTACGGTCCCGACCGGGTGTTCGGCTTCTCGCCGATCCCGGCGATGTCGATGATCTCCTACGCCGCCGGCTCGCGCTATCTGAGCCTGCTGGGCGGTGTCTGCATGAGCTTCTACGACTGGTACTGCGACCTGCCGCCGGCCAGCCCGATGACCTGGGGCGAGCAGACCGACGTGCCGGAATCGGCGGACTGGTACAATGCCGGCTACCTGCTGCTCTGGGGATCCAACGTGCCGCAGACGCGGACGCCGGACGCGCATTTCTATACCGAGGCACGCTATCGCGGCACCAAGTCGGCGGTGATCTGCCCCGACTATTCCGAGGCGGCGAAGTTCGGCGATGTCTGGCTGAACGTGAAGCAGGGCACCGACGCGGCCCTGGCGATGGCGTTCGGCCATGTCATCCTGCGCGAGTTCCACCTGGACCGGCAGGTCGACTATTTCGAGGACTATTGCCGGAAGTATTCCGACTTCCCGATGCTGGTGCGGCTGGAGGAGAAGGACGGCCGCCTGCTGCCGGGCCGTTTCCTGCGGGCCGGCGACCTGGACGGCAGGCTGGGGGAGGAGAACAACCCCGAATGGAAGACCGTCGCCCTGGACGAGGCCAGCGGCGGGCTGGTCGCGCCCAACGGCTCGATCGGCTATCGCTGGGGCGAGCAGGGCGAATGGAACCTGGAGGAGAAGGCCGCGGGGGCGGAGACCCGGCTGCGGCTGTCGCTGGTCCAGGACGGCGACCATGACGACATCGCCGGGGTCGACTTCCCCTATTTCGGCGCCGATGCCACCGCCGCCTTCGCCACCGGCGACCGCCGCCCCAACGTCCTGACCCGCAACGTCCCGGTGAAGCGGATCCGCACCGCCGACGGCGAGGTCGCGGTGGCGACCGTCTTCGACCTGTTCTGCGCCAATTACGGTCTCGACCGCGGCCTCGGCGGCGAGTGGGTCGCCACCGACTATGCCGAGGATGTCCCCGGCACCCCGGCCTGGGCGGAGAAGATCACCGGCATCGCCGCCGGCAAGATCGTCCATGTCGCGCGCGAGTTCGCGCAGAACGCGGAAAAGACCAGGGGCAAGTCGATGATCATCATCGGCGCGGCGATGAACCACTGGTTCCACATGGACATGAACTATCGCGGCGTCATCAACATGCTGGTGATGTGCGGCTGCGTCGGCCAGTCCGGCGGCGGCTGGGCGCATTATGTCGGGCAGGAGAAGCTGCGGCCGCAGACCGGCTGGCTGCCGCTGGCCTTCGCCCTGGACTGGGGCCGGCCGCCGCGGCACATGAACTCGACCTCCGCCTGGTACGCGCATAGCGACCAGTGGCGCTACGAGACCCTGACCGCGGCGGAGATCCTGTCGCCGACGGCGCCGGACGGCGACTGGGACGCCAGCCTGATCGACTACAATATCCGCGCCGAGCGGATGGGCTGGCTGCCCTCCGCGCCGCAGCTGAAGACCAACCCGCTGGAGGTGGCGAAGGCGGCGAAGGCGGCGGGCCGCGAGGTGAAGGACCATGTCGCCGAGCAGCTCCGCTCCGGCGCGCTGCAGCTGTCCTGCGAGGATCCGGACGATCCGGCGAACTGGCCGCGCAACCTGTTCGTCTGGCGCTCCAACCTGCTGGGCTCGTCGGGCAAGGGCCACGAATACTTCCTGAAGCACCTGCTGGGCACCGACCACGGCGTGATGGGCCGCGACCTGGGCAAGGAGGGGCGCCAGCTGCCGAAGGAGGCGAAGTGGCACGACGAGGCGCCGCGCGGCAAGCTCGACCTGCTGGTCACCATCGACTTCCGGATGTCGACCACCGCGGTCTATTCCGACATCGTCCTGCCCACTGCCAGCTGGTACGAGAAGAACGACCTCAACACCTCCGACATGCATCCCTTCATCCACCCGCTGCAGGCGGCGGTGGATCCGGCCTACGAGTCGAAGTCGGACTGGGAGATCTTCAAGGCGATCGCCATGAAGCTGCAGGAGGTCGCGCCCGAGATCCTCGGCGTGGAGACCGACATCGTCGCCCTGCCGATCCTGCACGACACCCCGGCGGAGATCGCGCAGGACCAGGTGCGGGACTGGAAGAAGGGCGAATGCGAGCTGATCCCGGGCCGGACCGCGCCGAACTTCGTCGCGGTGGAGCGCGACTATACCGCGATCGGCGACAGGTTCTGCGCCCTCGGCCCGCTGATGGACAGCCTCGGCAATGGCGGCAAGGGGATCTCCTGGAACACCGGCACCGAGGTGCAGCACCTGCGGGAGCTGAACGGGGTGTGGGAGGAGGGGCCCGCCAAGGGCTGCCCGAAGATCGTCACCGACATCGACGCGACCGAGGTCGTGCTGATGCTGGCGCCGGAGACCAACGGCGAGGTGGCGGTGAAGGCCTGGGCGGCGCTGTCGCAGGCGACGGGCCGCGACCATAGCCACCTGGCGCGGCCGAAGGAGGACGAGAAGATCCGCTTCCGCGACATCGCCGCGCAGCCGCGCAAGATCGTCTCCTCGCCGACCTGGTCGGGGCTGGAATCGGAGCATGTCTGCTACAACGCCGGCTATACCAACGTCCACGAGCTGATCCCCTGGCGCACCCTGACCGGGCGCCAGCAGCTCTACCAGGACCATCTGTGGATGCGCGCCTTCGGCGAGGGCTTCATGTCCTACCGCCCGCCGGTGGACCTGAAGACCGTCACCGCGGAGATCAACCAGGAGGCGCGGGACGGCCAGCCCCACGTGGTGCTGAACTTCATCACCCCGCACCAGAAATGGGGCATCCACTCCACCTATACCGACAACCTGCTGATGCTGACCCTGAACCGCGGCGGCCCGGTGATCTGGATCTCCGAGAACGACGCGGCGAAGGCGGGGATCGTCGATAACGACTGGGTGGAACTCTACAACGTCAACGGCGCGCTGACCGCCCGGGCCGTCGTCTCGCAGCGGATCAAGGACGGCACGACCTTCATGTACCACGCGCAGGAGAAGATCGTGAACACGCCGGGCTCGGAGAAGACCGGCAAGCGCGGGGGCATCCACAACTCCGTCACCCGGACGGTGCTGAAGCCCACCCACATGATCGGCGGCTACGCCCAGCAGTCCTACGGCTTCAACTACTACGGCACCGTGGGCGCGAACCGGGACGAGTTCGTCATCGTCAGGAAAATGCAGCGGGTCGACTGGCTCGACCGCGAGGCGAGCGGCAAGGAGACCGCAGCATGAGGATACGTGCGCAAATCGGCATGGTGCTGAACCTCGACAAGTGCATCGGGTGCCACACCTGCTCCGTCACCTGCAAGAACGTCTGGACCAGCCGCGAAGGCGTCGAATACGCCTGGTTCAACAATGTCGAGACCAAGCCGGGCACCGGCTATCCGACCGACTGGGAGAATCAGGCGCGCTGGAACGGCGGCTGGACGCGGACCCGCTCCGGCCGGCTGCAGCCCAGGCAGGGCGCGAAGTGGCGGATCCTGGCGAACCTGTTCGCCAATCCCGACCTGCCGGAGATCGACGACTATTACGAGCCGTTCGACTTCGACTACGACCATCTGAAATCCGCCCCCGAGATGGAGGCCTTCCCCACCGCGCGGCCGCGCTCGAAGATCACCGGCGAGCGGATGGAGAAGATCGAGAAGGGCCCGAACTGGGAGGAGATCCTGGGCGGCCCCTTCGCGACCCGCAGCCAGGACTACAATTTCGAGGGCGTGCAGAAGGAGATCTACGGGGAATACGAGAACACCTTCATGATGTATCTCCCCCGGCTGTGCGAACACTGCCTGAACCCCAGCTGCGCCGCCTCCTGCCCCTCCGGCGCGATCTACAAGCGGGAGGAGGACGGCATCGTCCTGATCGACCAGGAGAAGTGCCGCGGCTGGCGGATGTGCGTCTCCGGCTGCCCGTACAAGAAGGTCTACTACAACTGGTCAACGGGGAAGTCGGAGAAATGCACCCTCTGCTATCCCCGCATCGAGAGCGGCAATCCGACGGTCTGCTCGGAGACCTGCGTCGGCCGCATCCGCTATCTGGGCGTGATGCTGTACGACGCCGACGCGATCGCCGCGGCGGCCAGCGTGGCCGATACCGCCGACCTGTATGACGCCCAGCTCGGCGTCTTCCTGGACCCGCATGACCCGGCGGTGATTGCCACCGCGCGCGCCGATGGCATCCCGGAGGACTGGATCCGGGCGGCGCAGCAGAGCCCGATCTGGAAGATGGCGATGGAGTGGAAGGTCGCCTTCCCGCTGCATCCGGAATACCGCACCCTGCCGATGGTCTGGTACGTGCCGCCGCTGTCGCCGATCCAGAACGCGGCCGAGGCAGGCGCGATCGGCATGGACGGCGCGATGCCGGACGTGCGCAGCCTGCGCATCCCGCTGCGCTACCTGGCGAACATGCTGACCGCCGGCGACGAGGCGCCGGTGGCCCGCGCGCTCGAACGCATGCTGGCGATGCGCGGCTATATGCGGGCGAAGACGGTGGACGGCGTCATCGACGAGGCGATCGCCGCCCGGGTCGGCCTGACCGGCGCGATGATCGAGGAGATGTACAAGATCATGGCGCTGGCCGACTACGAGGACCGCTTCGTGATCCCGACCACCCATCGCGAACAGGTGGAGGAAGCCTACGACCTGCGCGGCGGCTGCGGCTTCACCGACGGCAATGGCTGTTCCACGGGCATCTCCAAGGGGTCGCTGTTCGGCGGCGCCCGGAAGCCGCTGAAGATGCCGACGGAGGTGATGTGATGGACCGTACCCTGAAGGCGCTGTCCCTGGTGCTGAGCTATCCGACCCGGGAACTGCAGCAGGCGATGCCGGAGATCGCCGCCGTGCTCGCCGCCGAGAGCCGCCTCACGGCGGCGGCCCGCCGCGACCTGCGGCCGCTGCTGCAGGACCTGGCCGCGGAGGATATCTACGCCCTGGAAGAACGCTACGTCATGCTGTTCGACCGCTCGCGGACCCTGTCGCTCAACCTGTTCGAGCATGTCCACGGCGAGAGCCGCGACCGCGGCGGCGCGATGGTGTCGCTGCTGGAGACCTACCGCGCCGGCCGCCTGGAGCCGGCCACCAGCGAACTGCCCGACCATCTGCCGGTGCTGCTGGAGTTCCTGTCGACCCGGCCCTTTGCCGAGGCACGGGAGGTTCTGGCCGACGCCGCGCATATCTTCGCGGCCCTGAACACCAGGCTGCAGCGGCGGGAAAGCCCCTACGGTGCGGTCTTCGCCGCCCTGCTGCAGCTTGCCGGCAGCGCCGCCGACCGCGCGGCGGTGGCGGAGCTGCTGGAGACCCCGGAGGTGGCGCCCGACGACCTGGAGGCGCTGGACCGGGTCTGGGAGGAGAGCGAGGTGCGCTTCGGCCCCGACCCCGATGCCGGCTGTCCGCAGGCGCGCGAGATGCTCGCCCGCATGGACGGAGCCATCGGCCGCGCCCCCGGCGCGGCCGCCAAATGATGGAGGCTCAGATGCACGATTTCCTGTTCGGAATCTTCCCCTACATCGCCATCGGCGTGGGGATCATGGGGACCATCGCGCGCTACGAGCGCGACCCCTTCACCTGGAAGACCTCCTCTTCGCAGCTGCTGCGCCGCCGGCAGCTGGTGGTCGGCTCGATCCTGTTCCATGTCGGCATCCTGGTGATCTTCTTCGGCCACCTGATCGGCCTCTTGACCCCGATCGAGGTCTTCGACGCGCTGGGCATCAGCCACGGCCTGAAGCAGACCCTGGCGGTCGTCGCCGGCGGCATTGCCGGCGTCATGGCGCTGGTCGGCGGGGCGATGCTGTTCCACCGCCGCTGGAGCGACCCCCGCATCCGGCGCACCTCCAGCTTCTGGGACATCGCGATCCTGGCCATGCTGCTGGCGCAGCTTCTGCTGGGGCTGGGCACGATCTTCATCTCGCTGGACCATCTGGACGGCCATGAGATGGTGAAGTTCATGTCCTGGGCGCAGGGCATCTTCATCTTCGACCCGAACGCGGCCGGCTACATCACCGATGTCGCCCTGGTCTTCAAGCTGCACCTGGTGCTGGGGCTGCTGATCATCATGGTCTTCCCCTTCACCCGGCTGGTGCACATCGTGTCCGGCTTCGCGGCACCGTTCCGCTACCTGCTGGCCCGGCCCGGCTACCAGGTCGTGCGCTCGCGCCGCACTGCCCCGCTGCCCCGGCGGGCAGCGCCGCAGGCGGTCCCGCGCGGCGCACCCGCCCCGCGCGGCCCGCACGCATCCGGCGCGCAGCCGGCGGCGGCCGGCGGCTCTGCGTCCCAGGGGGCGGAGTGACGGCGATGAGCGCAGCACTGTTCCAGGACGTGACCGTCAACGGCGAGGCCGTGCCGCAGCGTGTCATCGCCGCCGAAGCGCAGAACCATGCGGCGCCGAAGGGCAAGCCCGGCATCGCCTGGCGGAAGGCGGCGAACGCCGTCGCCCTGCGCACCCTGCTGCTGCAGGAGGCGCGCCGCCGGGGCATCGAGGCGCAGCCGGAAGAGGTCGGACCGCAGCGCTTCGAGACGCCGGAGGAGGCGGCGATCCGGGCGCTGCTGGAGGCCGCCATCGCCGTGGCGCCGCCCTCGGAGGCGGAGGTGCGGGCGGAGTGGGCGCGGGATCCGTCGCGGTTCCTGACCCCGCCGCTGTGGGAGGTGTCGCATATCCTCTGCGCCTGCGATCCGCGCGACGCGGGCGGGCGCGCCGCCGCGCATGAACGGGCGCGCGCCGTCACGGCGGAGGCGCTGGCCGATCCCCGCGGCTTCGCGCGCCTGGCCGCCGCGCACAGCGACTGCGGCTCCAGGGCGGCCGGCGGGACATTGGGCCAGATCGGCCCCGGCGACACCGTGCCGGAGTTCGAGGCTGCGCTGCGCGATCTGTCGGAGGGGGAGATCACGGCCGAGCCGGTCCTGAGCCGGAACGGCTGGCACGTCGTCCGGATGGACGCGGTCGCGGCGCGGGCGGTGCTGCCTTTCGACGCCGTGCGCCAACGGATATCGGACGCCATGGAGAAGGCGGCCTGGGCCAGCGAGGCCCGGTCATTCGTCAACCGGCTGGTCGCGTCCGCCGAGATCACCGGCACGGATCTGCGACCGGTCTAGCCCGGGAGGGCCGACCAGTGAACACCGATGCCGGACGTCGCCTGCAGGGCGACGGCCTCTGCTCGCCGGACCCGGATCCTTGCGGGGATCCGCTGCGCTGCATTCACGACAGCAACCTGTGCGAGCGGGGGGTCTGTGCGATACTGGAGCGGATCGCCACCCCCGGAGAGCCGGAGCGCGGTGCCGCCGAGCGGGCGCTGCGCTTTCTGCGCGAGCAGCTGCCCCTGCACATGGAGGACGAGGAGCGGGACCTGTTTCCGCTGCTGCGGCGCCGTTGCGGGGCCGAGGACGAGATCGACAGGGCGATTCAGCGGCTCCGGGGCGAGCACCGGCAGGCCAGGGCGGACCTGCCGGAGGTGATCGCCATCCTGGAGCGGCTCCGGGCCGGGACGGCCGGCCCCTCCGCCGGCGAATGCGCCGTCCTGCGTCGCCATGCCGGCCATGCGCGGCGCCATCTGACCCTGGAGAATGCGATCATCCTGCCGTTCGCGCGGTTGCGGCTGAAGGAAGAGGATCTCGCCGACCTGCGCCTGCAGATGATGCGCCGGCGCGGCCTCGACCGGCCGGGAGCGCGCGCCGATGCTGAATGACCTGCTGGCCCGCAACGCTCTCTGGTCGGCGGCGCGCAATGCCGAGGATCCAGGATATTTCGCGCGCCTCGCCGCGCAGCAGGCGCCGGAGTTCTTCTGGATCGGCTGTTCGGACAGCCGGGTGCCGGCGAACGTGGTCGCCGGCCTGGACCCGGGCGAGGTCTTCGTCCACCGCAACGTGGCGAACGTCGTCCATTCCGCGGACCTGAACCTCCTCTCGGCCCTGGAATTCGCGGTCGATGCGCTGCGGGTGCGGGAGATCGTCGTCTGCGGCCACTACGGCTGCGGCGGCGTCCGGGCGGCGACCGAGACGATGCCGCACGGCCTGGCGGACCACTGGCTGGAGCCGATCCGGCGCCTGGCCCGCGCCTATGCCGTCGACCTGGCGCAGCAGCCGGACATGGAGACGCGCCGCGAGAAGCTGGCGGAGCTGAACGTGGTCGAGGGCGTGCGCCGGATCTCCGAGACGCCGATCATGCAGCGGGCCTGGGAGCGCCGCGCCGACATCCGGGTGCACGGCCTGATCTACGGGCTGAAGGACGGCCGCCTGCGCAACCTCGACTGCACGGTCGGGCCGGGCCGTTTCGGCGCGGAGGCGGCGGGGTAGTGCGTGCAGCGGCCGCGCCGGTCGGCCGCCCGGTCCTACCCGCCGACCGTGACCTCCACCAGCGCCAGGCCCTTGCGCGCCTCGACATGGGCGACGGCCTCCGCCAGCACTGCCGGCAGGTCGTCGCCGTCGTCGACCCGGCGCGCCCAGCCGCGGCTGGCGCGGGCGACCTGGGTGAAGTCGGGGGTGGGGGCCAGTGCGGTCAGCGGCATCCGGTTCGCCTTCGCCGCGTGGCCGTCCGGATAGATGTCCAGGACCGAGCGGCGCACCGCGCCCCATTCGGCGTTGTTCAGGATCACCACCAGCAGGGAGAGCTCCAGCGCCTCGGCGATCTGGTGGCAGGCGACCGGGTTGGCGAAGATGTAGGAGCCGTCGCCCATCGTGGCGGCGGTGATGCGGCCGGGCCGGTCGGTCTTGCCGTCGCGGTCGGCCAGCGCCATCCCCATGGCGCAGGGGAAGGACCAGCCGAGACCGCCGGCATGGGGCTCCTGGTACCAGGAATCGTGGGCTTCGAGCTTCATGCCGGGCAGCGGCGCGCCGAGTTCCGACAGCACGGTGGCGGGCTTTCCGGCCAGCGCCTCGGACAGGCAGCGGCTGACCCAGAGCTTGCCCATCGGCTTGCCGCCGGCGGCGCCGTTGGCGGCCTCCGCCGCGCGGTCTGCGGCGGCGCGGGCGGCGGCGCAGCGCGCCGTCACGTCGGGCCGGCGGGCGGCGATCCGCTTCGCCGCGCCCTTCTTCCGCCGGCTCATCGCGGCTGCCAGGGCTGCGATGGTCTCCCCCGTCTCGCCGCGCAGCGCCAGGTCGGCGCGGAAATTGCGCACCGGGGTGCGGGCGAAGATCGGATCGGGGCCGAGATGGACGATGCGGCAGTCCGCGGCCGGCCGGTGTTGGTCCGGCCACCAGGGCGCCAGCGCGTCGACCACCAGGATCGCATCCGCCTCCGCCATCCAGGGGCCGGGATCGACCCCGGCCGCCATCTCGTGCGTGGTCGGGACCGCCAGCTTCAGCGCCCAGTACTGCACCACCGGGATCGCCCAGTCGGCGGCCAGCGCCGACAGCGCTGCGAAGCCCGCGGCCCCGCCGGCGCCGCGCTGCGCCACGATCAGCGGCCGTTTCGCGGCCGCCAGGATCTCCGCCGCCGCGGTGACGTCATCGGGATGCGCCACCTCCCGCGGCACCGCGATCGACGGCGGCGCGTCCAGCCCGGCTGTCGGGCAGGGCTCGCACAGCACCTCCCGCGGCAGGCTGAGATAGACCGGCCCGCGCGGCTGCGCCATGGCAACGGCCAGCGCCCGGTCCAGCACCTCTGCCACCTGCTCCGGAAAGCGCAGCTCGTAGTCCCATTTCGCCGTCTCGCGCACCAGGGCGGCCTGGTCGCGCATCTCCTGCCCCCAGCCGATCGGCACCGTGCGGGCGCCCAGCCGGCCCTGCTCCATCACCGGCGTGCGGCCGGAAAAGAGCAGCACCGGCACCTGGTCCACCGCGGCGTTCAGCGCGCCGATCGCGCAATTGGCCAGGCCGACATTGGTATGGCCCATCACCGCCTGCGGCCGGCCGGTCGCCAGGTAGTAGCCATGCGCCATCCCCATCGCGGCATGCTCGTGCGGCATCACCAGCGCCTGCGGCAGCGGCACATCGGCAGCCGCCGCTTCCGCCAGCCCTTCGATGATCGGCGGGAAGTCGGTGCCGGAATTGGCAAAGATCACATCGACCCCCAGCGCCTTCAACCGCGCCAGCAGCGCACCGCCCGCGGTCATGCTGGCGCTGGCTGTTCCGGCGCTGTCGGGCGCGTCGATCCTCTTGTCCATGGCTCTTCCCCCGGCGCCAGTTGACATTGCTATATTTGAAATAGTAATCTCAACAGTAGATTGACAATGGCCCTTCGCACCGTCAACCTTCCCGCATCGGGCCCTGGGCCCGGCAAGGCGAAACCAAAAAACACGGCAAGAACGGGGGAGGAGAGGATGCGCAACCGCGTCGGAGAGAGCGACCGTGCCCGCGGATGGGGCTTCGGCCTCGGCAGGCTCGGCCTGGCGGCGATCGGCGCCGGGCTGCTGCTGGCCGCTGTGCAGGCGCCGGCCAGTGCGGAGGCCGAGTACAAGCTGAAGCTGCACCATTTCCTCGGCCCGAAGGCACCGGCCCATACCCAGATGCTGGAGCCCTGGGCGAAGCGGATCGAGGCGGCGTCGAACGGCCGGGTCGAGATCGAGATTTTCCCGGCGATGTCGCTGGGCGGCAAGCCGCCGGAGCTGATCCGGCAGGTGCGCGACGGCGTGGTCGACATGGTCTGGACCGTCAACGGCTATACCTCCGGCCTGTTCCCGCGGGCGGAGGTGTTCGAGCTGCCCTTCATCCATACCAACGACCCGGCCGCCACAAACCTGGCGATGCGGGAGATGTACGACGCGGACCTGGCACAGGACTTCAAGGGGGTGAAGCCGCTGTTCCTGCATGTCCATGCCGGCCAGGCGATCCACATGGTCGACGAGCCGGTGACCAAGCCCGCCGAGCTTGAGGGCAAGAAGATGCGGATCCCGACCCGCACCGGCGCCTGGGTGATCGAGGCGCTGGGCGCCAACCCGGTCGGCATGCCGGTGCCGGAGCTGCCGCAGGCCCTGTCGAAGAAGGTGGTCGACGGCGCCCTGATCCCCTGGGAGATCATCCCGCCGCTGAAGCTGCAGGACCTGACCGACTTCCAGATCGAGGGCAACAACAAGACCCGCTTCGGCACCACCACCTTCCAGGTCTCGATGAACCAGGACAAGTGGGACAGCCTGCCGCCGGACATCCAGCAGGTCTTCCTCGACGCCTCCGGCGAGGACTGGCTGCGTGAGGTCGGCGAGATCTGGCGCAAGGCCGACGATCACGGCATCGAGCTCGCGCAGAAGGCCGGCAACACCTACATCGTCCTGGACGAGGGCCAGACGGCGGCCTTCAAGGCGAAGCTGGAACCGGTGGTGCAGCGCTGGATCGCCGAGGTTTCCGAGAAGGGGATCGACGGCCAGGCGATGGTCGACAAGGCCCGCGCCGCCATCGCGAAGCATTCCGGGATGGCGAAGTCGAACTGACGACCGCGTCTCCGGGGCAGGCGGTCCGGCCTGCCCCGGAGGCAAGTGTTGCGGGGCGCGAACAAACTCTTGAATCGTCGTTCTCGGGCTTGACCCGAGAACCCATTCCGCAGGCTGCGACGCGCCTCGGGGCTTGCGGAATGGATCCCGGCTCAAGGCCGGGATGACGGTGGCGGCGGGCTGGCGCTGCCTCCGGGAACCGTCATGGCAACACCAGGCATCACATCTCCCTACCGCCGCATCGCGGCCGGCATCGCACGGGCGGCGACCCTCTGGGCGCTGGCCGGCGGCGGGCTGCTGCTGGCGGTGGTGCTGGTGACCGCCTGGTCGATGACCGGCAACATCCTGTTCGACCAGCCGGTGACCGGCGATTTCGAGATCGTCGAGGTCTGCGTCGCCGTCGCCGTCTTCGCCTTCCTGCCCTACTGCCAGCTGACCGGGGCGAATGTCTCCGCCGACATCTTTACGCAGGGCGCGGGACCGCGCTGGATCGCCGCCTTCGCGGTGCTTGCCTCCCTGGCGGCGCTGGGCTTCGCGGCGCTGCTGTTCTGGCGCATGGCGCTGGGGATGCAGGACTACCGGGAGTACGAGGAACTGACCATGGTCTACCAGTTCCCGATCTGGATCGCCTTCATCCCCATCCTGGTCTCCCTCGCCCTGCTGGTGCTCAGCGCCGCGGTCACCCTGGTCGATGCCTGCATCGGCCAGCCGCACCGCACCATGCAGGGCCGCGGCGAATGACGGGCGGGGCGGCGGCCGCGGCGGGGCGGCACTGATGGAAGACAATCTACTGATCGGCCTGGCGGGGCTGTTGGCGCTGATCGGCCTGATCGCGATCCGCATGCCGATCGCCTATTCCATGGTGCTGGTGGGCGGGGTCGGCATCGCCGTGATGTCCGGCCCGGCGATCCTGCTGTCGCAGCTGAAGACCCTGGCCTACGGCCAGTTCTCGATCTACGACCTCAGCGTCGTGCCGATGTTCGTGCTGATGGGCTATGTCGCCACCCGGGCCGGCCTGTCGCGCGACCTGTTCCGGGCGGCCAATGCCTGGCTGGGCTGGATGCGCGGCGGGGTGGCGATGTCGGCGATCGCCGCCTGCGCCGGCTTCGGCGCGGTCTGCGGCTCCTCGCTCGCCACCGCCTCCACCATGGGGCAGGTGGCGCTGCCGGAGCTGCGGCGCTACCGCTACGGCCCGTCGCTGGCGACCGGCACGCTGGCCGCCGGCGGCGTTCTGGGGATCCTGATCCCGCCGTCGGTGGTGCTGGTGATCTACGCGATCATCGTGGAGGCGAACATCGTCACGATGTTCATTGCCGCCTTCGTGCCCGGCCTGATCGCGGTGGCCCTGTTCCTGATCACCATCGCCATCTATGTGCGGGTGGTGCCGACGGCCGGCCCGCCCGGCGACGCGGTGCGGCGGCAGGAACTGTTCGACGCGACGGTGAACGTGCTGCCGGTGGTGGTGATCTTCGGCCTGGTGATCGGCGGCATCTATTTCGGCTTCTTCAACCCCACCCCGGCAGCCGCCGTCGGCGTTTTCCTGGTCACCGTCTACGGCATCGCCCGCGGCGCGGTGCGGCTTGCCGACATGCGCTATGCCCTGCTGGAGACGGCGAAGACCAGCGGCATGATCTACCTGATCCTGCTGGGGGCGGAACTTCTGAAGATCTTCATGTCGCGCGGCGGCGTGCCCCAGGCGGCGGCGGAGATGATGGTGCAGAGCGGGCTGACGCCCTACGCGATCCTGGTGATCCTGCTGGTCGCATTGATCCTGCTGGGCTGCCTGATGGACAGCCTGTCGATGATCCTGCTGGCGATCCCGTTCTTCTGGCCGGTGATCGCCGACCTGGATTTCGGCCTGGGGCCGGAGGAGACCAAGGTCTGGTTCGGCATCCTGGCGTTGATCGTGGTGGAACTGGGACTGATCACGCCGCCGGTAGGCATGAACGTCTTCGTCATCAATGCGCTGGCCCGCGACGTGCCGATGTCGGCCACCTTCCGCGGCGTGCTGCCATTCTTCGGTGCGGAACTGATCCGGGTGGCGCTGCTGGTCGCCTTCCCGGCGATCACCCTGTTCCTGCCCCGGCTGCTGTCCTAGCCGCAGGCGCATGGCCACCCAGGTCAACAATTCCGTCGTCAAGGCGTTCGCGATCCTGGACCTGTTCTCGGAAAGCCGGACCGAGGTCAATGCCGCCCTGGTGAGCCGCGAGCTGGGACTGAACGCGGTCACCGCCCACCGCTTCCTGCGCACCCTGGAGCAGGTCGGCGCGCTGGTCGCCGTCTCCAAAGGCGTCTACCGGCTGGGCTTCGCCCTGGTCGACCTGGCCGACCGGGTGATCCACCACGGCGAGCTGGGTCGTGCCCTGCTGCCGGTGCTGGAGGGCATCACCGCCGACATGCGGGAGGCCAGCATGGCCACCGCCTTCGAGGCGGACATGGTGGTCTGCATCGCCCGGGTCGTCTCCGGCCGCTCCCTGTCGGTGGACATCCGGGTCGGCACCCAGCTCGACGCCTATTGCACCGCCCATGGCAAGCTCTGGCTGGCGGAACTGGGCGAGGCGGCGCTGCGCCGTTACCTGGAGGTGATGCCGCTGACCCGTCTGGCGCCCCATACCATCGTGGACCGCGACCGCCTGCAGGCGGAACTGGCCCAGGTGCGGCGCCAGGGCCATGCCGTCAACGACGGCGAGCGGGAGGAAGGCATCCGCGCCGTCGCCGTGCCGGTGCGCACCCGGCAGGGCCGCATGGTGGCGGGCCTGTCCGTCTTCGGCCCGGCTTTCCGGATGACCGATCCGGTGATGGCGGCCGGGCTGCAGCGGTTGCGTGCCGGCGCGGCCGCGGCCGCGCAGCTGCTGCACGGACCGGCCCCGCCGGCCGCCGGACCGAACGTCCGCTCAACCCGTTAGGGTTTTGTTCAACTCTCGCACGATAGAGTCGTTGCCACCCCCAAATGAGGGTGTCGCGGATGCCAAAAGGCCGGGGGAGCCGGGCAGCCAGGGTGCGGGAGATGGCCGATGGCCGCGAAGAAAGTCCAGCCGACCGGACGCGAGGTCTTTTTCGATCGCGACGAGATCATTGTCTCCAAGACCGATCCGAAAGGCCGGATTACCTATTGCAACGATGTCTTCCTGCGGATCGCGGGCTACAGCGAGGCGGAACTGCTGGGCGAGCCGCACAGCATCATCCGCCATCCGGACATGCCGCGCTGCGTCTTCAAGCTGCTGTGGGATGCAATCCAGGCCGGCCATGAGATCTTCGCCTACGTCAAGAACATGACGAAGTCGGGCGACCATTACTGGGTGCTCGCCCATGTTACCGCCAGCCTGGACGAAAGCGGCCGGATCGTCGGCTACCACTCCAACCGCCGGGTGCCGGAGCGCTCCGCCGTGGAACGGATCGAACGCCTCTACGCCGACCTGAAGGCCACCGAGGACCGGCCGGCCAACCGCAAGGAGGGCATGGCCGAGGGCGAGAAGATGCTGCTTGGCCTGCTGGCCGGGGAGGGGATTTCCTATGATGCCTTCGTGTTCTCTCTCTAGGGCGCGCGCCGCGGGCATGGTGGCGATCCTCGCCGCCCTGGCGGCCGGCATCCTGGCCGCGACCGGCCTGTCCTGGATCGCGCTGGCGGCGGCCCTTGTCGCCGCGATCGCATCGGCGGGAGCCCTGCTCTTCCTGCAGCGCACCGCGCGCTGGATCCGCCGCAGCGCCGATGTCTGCGAGGCGGTGGCACGCGGCGACTTCGAGCAGCGGCTGGTCCGCATCGACGAAGGCGGCGAGACCGGCCGCCTGCTGAATGCGCTGAACCGGGTGATCGACGTCAACGACGCCTTCGTGCGCGAGGGCGGCGCCGCGATGGAATATCTGGTCCACGGAAAGTACTTCCGCACCATCCGGCCGGAGGGCCTGCGCGGCCATTACCTGCACAGCGCCAACCGAATCAACGCCGCGATCAACGCGATGCGGGAGAAGGTGGAGCAGTTCCAGGACCTGGCGGACCGCTTCGAGTCGAACGTCGCCGGGGTGGCGAATTCCGTGGCCTCGGCGATCGGCCAGATGCAGGCGACGGCCGGCACATTGACCGGACTGGCGGAAGACACCAAGGCGCAGACCACCGCCGTGGCCGCCGCCACGGAGGAAGCCTCCGTCAGCGTCCAGACGGTCGCCGCGGCGGCGGAGGAGCTGTCCGCCTCCATCGGCGAGATCGAGCGCCAGGTGACGGAAGCCAGCCGCACGACGGAGACCGCCAGCCAGCGCGCCCAGGCCGCCAATGCGCTGGTGCAGACGCTCAGCCAGGCGGCGGAGGAGATCGGCAGCGTCATCACCCTGATCCGCGAGATCTCCGAGCAGACCAACCTGCTGGCGCTCAACGCCACGATCGAGGCGGCGCGCGCGGGCGAGGCGGGCAAAGGCTTCGCGGTCGTGGCGTCGGAAGTGAAGTCGCTGGCCAGCCAGACCGGACAGGCCACCGACCGGATCCAGCAGCAGGTCGCCGGGATCCGGACGGCCACCGAGGATGCCGTCGCGGCGATCAGCGCGATCGCCGGCGCCATCGAGGAGGTCAGCCGCCTGTCGACAGCGGTGTCCAGTGCGGTGGAGCAGCAGAGTTCCGCCACCGTCGAGATCTCCAAGAACGTGCAGGAGGCGTCTTCCGGCACCAGCGAAGTGGCGCAGAACACGGCCCTGGTGAGCGCTTCGGCAGCGGAGACCGACACCGCCGCGCATGAGGTGCGCGATGCCGCGGCAGAGCTGGCGATGCAGTCGGACATGCTGCGCGGCGAGGTGGAGCGTTTCATGCAGGCCTGTCGGTCCGCCTGACAATGCCAGGGGCGGGGCGGCCGGCAGAGGGCCGTTCCGGAGAAGAATGCCGGTCCCGTCGGGCCTGAGCCTTATCAATCCGCTGTTCCGGATCCGCCTGCTGCTGCCGGTGTTGGTGGCCGTGCTCGGACTGGGCTCGGCATGGCTGCTCCACCTGAACGCCGTCGACAGCGCCGAGCAGAGCCTGCTGGAGCAGCGGCGGCACTACCTGCTCGATGTCCTGTCCCGTGCCCAGATCGCCCTCGAGGCCAGGCAGGAGGCCGATGATACCGGCTTCGTGCAGAGCTACCTGGCGCGTTTCGCAGAGGATCCCAGCAACCTGGCCACGATCCTCACCGACGGTGGCGGGGAGCCGGTCTACATGTCCGTCACGGGGCGCGACCTTGCCGTGGTGGAGGCGGCGCAACTCGGTCCCGTCGCCGAGGCGGTGGCCGAGAGTGCGCGCCGCTCCGTCGCGCAGGTCGAGGTCGACCCGGATCACCTGCGCCTGATCGGCGGCATCGCCGTCTGCGCCCACTACGCGGCACGGGTCGAGGCCCGACAGGGGTGCGGCCTGCTGTTGCTGGTGGAAGACCTGAAGCGCGACCTGGATGGGGCGGTCGGCACCCTGCAGGGGCGGGTCGTCTACGACATCCTGACGGTCCTGGCGCTGATCGCCTTGACGATCCTGGTGATCGAACTGGCCGTGATCCGCCGCATGCGGCGGATCGTGCATGCGATGGACGCCTTCGCCTCCGGCGATCTGTCGGCCCGGTCCGGACTGGGCGGTCGCGACGAACTGGCCGGCATCAGCCGCGCCACCGACCGGGTCATCGACCGGATCGCCGACGCGCAGGTGCGCCTGTCGGAGGGCGAACAGCGGTTCCGCGCGATCTTCGACGACAGCACCGAGGCCCTGATCGTGATCGACGAGAAGGGCACCGTCACGGAGTTCAACAAGGCGGCGGCGCGAATGTTCGGGTTCGAGGCGGAGGAGATCCTGGGCCGCAACGTCTCTGCCCTGATGCCGCAGCCGGACCGTGGCCGTCACGACGGCTATCTGGCGAACTACCTGTCGTCCGGCCGGGCGAAGATCATCGGCATCGGTCGCGAGGTGACGGCGCTGCGGCGCGACGGGACGCATTTCCCGATCCGCCTGGCGGTGGCAGAGGTGGAGGTCGACGCCCGCCGGCACTTCATCGCCACCATCACCGACCTGACGGAGATGAAGCATCTGGAGGCGCAGCTGCGCCGCGCCCAGAAGATGGAGGCGGTCGGCCAGCTCACCGGCGGCATCGCCCATGACTTCAACAACCTGCTGGGCATCATCATCGGCAATCTGGACCTTCTACAGCGGCGGGTCGCCGACGATCCGGCACTGTTGAAGTGGGTGGAACGTGCGCAGGGTGCGGCGGAACGCGGTGCCACCCTGACCCGGCGCCTGCTGGGCTTCTCCCGGCAATCGGTGGAGGCGCGCAGCCCGGTCAATGTCAACCCGGTGCTGGAAGGGCTGCGCGACCTGCTCGGCCGGTCGCTGACAAGCAGCATCGCACTGGAACTGTACCTGGCCAAAGATCTCTGGCTGACAGAGATCGACCCGAGTGCCCTGGAGGACGTCCTGATCAACCTGGCGATCAATGCCCGCGACGCGATGCCAGACGGCGGCCGGCTGGTCCTGGAGACGCGGAACCTGACCCTGGATCCGCCCTCCGCCGGCGCCCTTTCCGGGCAGGAGGGGATCCTGCCGGCCGGGGAGTACGTCGAGATCGCGGTGACCGATACCGGCACCGGCATCCCGGAGGAGATCCGGGAGCGGATCTTCGAGCCGTTCTTCACGACCAAGGAACAGGGCAAGGGGACCGGCCTGGGCCTGGCCGCCGCCTACGGCTTCGCGAAGCAGTCGGGCGGGCGGATCACCGTCTATTCGGAGCCCGGCATGGGCACCACGTTCAAGATCCTGCTGCCGCGTGCGGCCGTGCACGCCGTCGTCGAACCTGGTCAGGAGCCGGCCGCGCTCGCCCTGCCGCGCGGCACCGAACGCATCCTGATCGTCGACGACGAACCGGAGCTGATGGAGGTCGCGCAGGCAATCCTGGAGGAACTGGGCTACCGCACGCTCACCGCCACCTCCGGGGAGGAGGCACTGCGCCGGCTGGACGGGGCGGAGCCGGTGGACCTGCTGTTCAGCGACGTGGTGATGGCCGGCGGCATGGACGGCTTCGCCCTGGCGGAGGAAGCCACGTCGCGGCATCCGCAGCTCAAGGTTCTGCTCACCTCCGGCTTCACTGGGCGGGTGCTGCAGCGCGATGTGGACCGCAGCTGGACGGAGACGATGCTGGCGAAGCCCTACCGCGATTCCGACCTGGCGCAGCGGGTGCGGCAGATCCTGGACGGGGAGGCCTGAGGCGATGACCAAGCACCGCGTCCTGGTGGTGGACGACGAGGCCGACCTTGCCGAATTCGTTGTCGATGTGGCGGAGGCGGCGGGCTACGACGCAACCTTCACCGACGATCCGAACCGGTTTCCGCTCCTGTTCTCCCGCGATGTCGACATCGTCATTCTGGACCTGTTCATGCCGGGCATGGACGGGATCGAACTGCTGCGCTTCCTGGCCGACAACAGGGCGCGGGCCGCAGTGATCTTCATGAGCGGCAAGGACCAGGGCGTCCTGAATTCGGCCAGCCGGATCGCGGCCGAGCGTGGCATGACCGTGCTCGGCACCCTGCAGAAGCCGTTCCGGGCACAGGAACTGGAAGCGGTGCTTGACGGCTTCGTGCCGCAGGCAGCGGCGGTTTCCGCCGGGAGCTCGGCGGAACTGCCGACACTGACAGAGCTGCAGGGGGCGATCGCGCGGCGGGAGCTGTACGTCGCCTACCAGCCGCAGGTCCGCCTGGCGGGCCGCCGGCCGGTGGGCGTGGAGTGCTTCGCACGCTGGAATCACCCGACAAAGGGATACATCCCGCCGGGCTGCTTCATCCCGATGGCGGAAGAAGGCGGGCTGATCGGCGACCTCACCTCCCTCGTCCTGCAGACAGCCATCCTGCAGGCCGGCGCCTGGCATGCCCGCGGCCTGGAGCTGCGGCTGGCGGTCAACATCTCGCCGAAGAGTCTGGACAATCTGGAGATGCCGGAGGAAATGGCCGCCCTGGTCGCCCAGGCCGGGCTCGCCCGCCACCAGGTGATGATCGAGGTGACCGAGACGGCGCTGATGGCGGATGTCGCGCGCTACATGGACATCCTGACCCGGATGCGGATGAAGGGCTTCCAGCTGTCGATCGACGATTTCGGCACCGGCTATTCGTCGCTGCAGCAGCTGGTGCGGGTGCCGTTCAACGAACTGAAGATCGACCAGACCTTCGTGCGCCACCTCGATACCGACCCGGAATGCCGTACCATCACCGAGATCTCGATCCTGCTGGCGCACAAGCTGGGCATGCATGTGGTGGCCGAGGGGATCGAGAGCGAGGCGATCTGGACCATCCTTGACCAGCTCGGCTGCGACGAGGGGCAGGGCTTCTGGATGGGGCGGCCGATGCGGGCCGCCGAGCTGGAGATCTGGTGGCACGGCTGGCCCCGGGGCGACGACGCCCGCCCGGCCGCCGGCGACGCCGCGCACAGCCGGCCCGCGACCGATCCTGGGGGCATTGCGGGCGGCGGCGGCGCGGGCTAGACCGCTCTTTGCCGCGGCATCGCGCGGAAACGGCGCGGCGGGGCGCATGCGGATCTGCTTTTTCGGCGACAGTTTCGTGAACGGGACCGGCGACGATGCCTGCCTCGGCTGGGTCGGGCGGATCTGTGTCCGGGCGCGGGAATCGGGTTGCGACCTGACCGTCTACAATCTGGGCATCAGGCGGGACACCAGCGCCGACATCGCCGCCCGCTGGGCGGCGGAGGCGCGGTGCCGGCTGCCCCCCGGCGTGGACGGGCGGCTGGTCTTCTCGTTCGGCGCCAACGATTGCGCCGATGACGGGACAGGTGCAGGGCGCCTGCCGGCCGCGCAAACCCTGCGCCATGCGCGGCAGATCCTGGAAGCCGCCGGTGCACGGGCGCCGACCCTGATGGTGGGGCCGCCGCCGGTGGGCACGGCGGCTGCCGATGCGCGGGTCGCTACCCTGTCGGCGGACCTGGCGGGCCTGTGCGGGGCGCTGTCGATCCCGTTCCTGCCGGTGGCCGGATCCCTGTCGGGCTGCCGGCAATGGCGGGAGGAGGCCGCGGCCGGCGATGGCGCCCATCCGAACATGGGGGGCTATGCGGCGCTGGCGGCACTGGTTGCAGCCTGGCCCGCCTGGCAGGACTGGACCGGCCGCCGCTGACCGGGGCCCGCTCCGGCAGGCAGTTCCGGCAGGCAGGTCCGGCCTTCAGTCCCGGCCGGACGTGCCCGCGCGGCGGGGCAGGTCGAGGGTTTCCACCTCCGCTTCGGTGCAGGCCGCGTCGCCGGTCGCCTGGCGCACGGTCTCCGGCGCCAGGGCGCACATTGCCTGGTGCTGGCTCAGGAACACCTCGCCGCTCAGATGGTCCAGGAAGTGGCTGCGGCGCAGGCGGTCCATCACCGGCCCCTTCACCTCCGACAGGTGCAACCGCACGCCGGCGGCGTCGAGCCGCTGGCTGACCGTCTCCAGGCTCTCCAGGGCGCTGGCGTCGATCATGTTCACCGCGCTGCAGATCAGCACCACGTCGCGGACCTCGGGCCGTTCGGCAATGCGCGCGGCAAGCCAGTCCTCCAGGAAGCGGGCATTGGCGAAGTACAGGCTCTCGTCGACCCGGAAGGACAGCACCTTCGGGCTGGTCACGACCTGGTGCCGCTTCACGTTGCGGAAATGCTCGGTGCCCGGCACCTGGCCGACGATGGCGATATGCGGCCGCAGGGTGCGCCCCAGGTGCAGCGCCACCGACAGGGCGACACCGGTGGCGATGCCGGCCTCCACGCCGACCGCCAGCACCATCAGGATGGTTGCGACCATCGCCGCGAAGTCGGTCACCGAATAGCGCAGGGTGCGGCCCAGCGCCTTGAAGTCGATCAGGGTCGACACAGCCACCACGATGGTCGCCGCCAGGGTCGCACGCGGCAGGTCGTGAAAGGCCGGGGTCAGCAGCAGGGCGGTGCCGGCGATGCCGATCGCGGTCATCGCGCCGGCCAGCGGGGTCGCCGCGCCGGCGTCGAAATTGACCGTGGAGCGGGCGAAGCCGCCGGTGACCGGATAGCCGCCGGTGGCGGCCGCCGCGATATTGGCGGCGCCCAGGCCGAACAGTTCCTGGTCGGGGCGGATGCTCTGCCGGCGCTTGGCGGCCAGGGTCTGCGCGACGGAAACGGATTCCACGAAGCCGACCAGCGCGATCAGGGCCGCGTCCGGCAGCAGTTCCAGCACCAGCTCGGCATCCATGCTCGGCCAGGCGAGCGGCGGCAGGCCCTGCGGGATGCTGCCGACGATGCGCACGCTGTCCAGGCTGCCGGGCAGGAAATGGACCGCCAGGATCGTGGCGGCAACGGCCAGCACCGGTGCGGCGCGGGAGACGGTGCCGGCAAGGCTGCGCGACAGGCCCAGGGCGGCAAGGCCGCCGGCCAGCCACCGGCGTGCACCCCAGAGCATGGCCAGAACGGCGGCGCCGACGATTGTCGTGGCCGCATCGATCGACTGCCAGTTCGCCCAGGCCGACTGCGCCAGCTCCGGCAGGTTATGGCCTTCCAGCGGGATCCCCAGCAGGTGCTTCAGCTGGCCGGCGGCGATCAGGATACCCGACGCGGTGATGAAGCCGGAGATCACCGGATGGCTCAGCAGATTCGCGATGGCACCCAGGCGCAGCAGGCCGAGGGCGACCAGCAGGCCGCCCGACAGCGCCGCCAGCAGCGCCGCGGCGCCCAGCCGCGCTTCCTCTGTCGGCAGGTCCAGGCGCGACAGGGTGGCGGCGGTCATCAGGGAGAGCACGGCGACCGGACCCACAGCCAGGGTGCGGCTGGAGCCGAACACCGCATAGGCGACCAGCGGCAGCATGCTGGCATAGAGGCCGGTGGCCGGCGGCAGGCCCGCCAGCATGGCATAGGCCAGGCTCTGCGGGATCAGCATGATTGTGACGATGACGGCCGCCAGGAAGTCGGCGCCGAAGGTGCCGCGGTCATAGTGCCTTGCCCAGTCCATGAAGGGCAGGAAGCGGGCAAGCGAAGGCAGCGACCGGGCGGAACCGTCCGGACCATTGCCGGGATTCCCGGTCATGGCCTTTCCTTTCGGGTGACGTGTTGCGGCGGACGCCCGGGCACCGCGCCGTGGCGGTGCCCGGGCCGGGCCATGGTTTCTTGGTGCCGGGGCTTCTTGGTCCCGGGGATCCTTGCGGATCCGTCAGAACATGTTGACCGGCATCTTCAGGTAGGAGACGCCATTGTCCTCCGGCGGCGGCATTTCGCCGGCACGCATGTTCACCTGCACCGACGGCAGGATCAGGCGCGGCATGTCGAGGGTGGCGTCGCGTTCGGTGCGCATGCGCACGAAGTCCTCCTCGTCGATGCCGTCATGGACATGGACGTTCTTGGCCTTCTGATCGCCGACCGTGGTTTCCCAGGCATAGTCGGCCCGGTCCGGCGCCTTGTAGTCGTGGCACAGGAACATCCGCGTCTCCGGCGGCAGCGCCAGGATCCGCTGCACGGACTTGTACAGGGTGCGGGCATCGCCGCCGGGAAAGTCGCAGCGCGCGGTGCCGTAGTCGGGCATGAACAGGGTGTCGCCCACGAACAGCGCATCGCCGATCCGGTAGGTGGAGCAGGCCGGCGTATGGCCGGGCGTGTGCATCACCTCCGCCCGCAGCCGTCCGATGTTGAAGGTCTCGCCGTCGGCGAACAGGCGGTCGAACTGGCGGCCGTCGGTGGCCACCGTGTCGTGCAGGTTGAAGACCTTGCGGAAGGTGTCCTGCACCACCGGGACCTGGTTGCCGATGGCGATCTTCCCGCCCAGCTTCTCGCGCAGGTACTGCGCCGCGGACAGATGGTCGGCATGGACATGGGTTTCCAGGATCCAGTCGACCTTCAGCTTCCGCTCGGTCACCGCGGCGACGATCCTGTCGGCCGACGCGGTGCTGGTGCGGCCCGACGCCGGGTCGTAGTCCAGGACCGCGTCCACGATGGCGCAGTCGCGGGTCTGCGGGTCGGCGACGATATAGCTGACGGTGAAGGTCGCCTCGTCGAAGAAGGCGGTGACCTCCGGCTTGACGTCGATCTCGGTTGCAGTGGCGTTCATGACACGGCCTCCCGGGTTGCGTGCGTGGCGGGGGACGGGATGGGCGCGACCAGCGCCCGGTTCCAGGGCATCACGGCCAGCATGCGGGCCATGCCGCAGAAGCCGGTGATCCCGGCGAAGGCGAGACCGGCACCGACGAAGCCGGCCAGCAGGTAGAGCCAGGGCGATACCAGGAAGCCCAGAACCACACCGGCCACCACCAGGGCGCCGGCGGCGATCTGTACCTGCCGCATCAGCGGCAGCGGCGCCTTGCGGTTGACGTTCACCGGCAGGCCCGCATTGCGCCAGGCCTGCAGGCCGCCCTGCAGCAGGTAGACCTCGCCGAAGGCGGTCTGCATCAGCTGCGCGGCGGCGCTTGCCGTGCGGTTGCCGCTGGCGCAGTGGAAGACGCCGATCCGGTCATGCTCGCCGTCGAAGTCGCTTGCGTTGAAGCCGGACAGCGGCACATGGCGGGCGCCGGGGATATGCTCGCGGGCATATTCGTCGGCTTCCCGGATATCGATCAGCACGGCGCGGCCGCTGTCGAGCCAGCCCTTCAGGGTGCGGGCGTCGATCTGGCCGGACGGGCGCCGGCTCTCGGTCTGGGCGGGGGAGGATGACGTCATTTCTGTCGCTCGCTTTCGCTGTCTGAAGCCGCATGGTCCGGTTGCGGCCCGGCCGCGGTGCCGGGGCCGCAGAAGGTCTGGTACAGGAACCCCATCATCCGCCCGACTTCCGGCCGGCCGAGGCGGTAGCGGATCACCTGACCCTCCCGCCGGGACCTGACCAGGTCGTCGCGGCGCATCAGCGCCAGGTGCTGGCTGACCGTGGGCTGCCGCAGGTCGAGGGCTTCGGCCAGCTCGCCGACCGACTTCTCGCCCTCCACAAGCTGGCAAAGCAGCATCAGCCGATGGGGATTGGCCAGGGCGCGCATCAGCTCGCTGACCTCGCCGGCCACTTGATCCATGTCCTGTACATTCATGAGTGTGAATATACGAATAACTGAATATTAGTCAAGACCCCCGCAACGGGTTTTCGCGCGGATCTGCACCCGGCCTGTTCGGCTGCCGCAAGGCCGGAAAATTTTGTTAGGTTGTGGGCCGTGGATTCGTTTGCAGAAGGCCATCGCGGCCGCCGGCCCGGCGGCCGCTCCGCCCACCGGGGTAGCCCAGCGCGCATGACACCGTCACGGGAGCGAAGATCGCGGCCGGCCCGCGCAACGGCGCCGCTTTGCCGCGTCCTGACACTGCTGGTGGCGCTGCCGGCCCTGTCTGCCACCGCCGCAGCACAGCCGGCCGACAGCGCCGCGACCCAGGCCCTGCGCCGGGAGGTCACCGAGGCGGTCGACAGCCACGACCGCGTGCTGGGTGCCAGGGCGGACCTGGAGGCGGCGCAGCAGCGCGCCCGCAGTGCGCTGGGCGGCTGGTACCCGACCCTGGACGTCACCGGCAAGCTCGGCCGGGCCCGGGTCGACGAGCCGACCAGCCCCGCCACGACCCTCGATCCCCGGGGCGTCAGCCTGACGATCAGCCAGCTGCTGTGGGACTTCGGCGCCAGCGATGCCGATATCGAGAAGGCGCGGCTGCAGCTCCGCCAGTCGGAGGCCGCCCTGCAACGCACCCGCCAGTCGGTGCTGGCGGAGGCGCTCAGCGCCCATGTCGCCCTGGTGCGCGCCGCCGACGTGCTGGCCTTCGCCACTCAGTCGGTGGAGAACATCCGCCGCCAGACCGGGCTGGAGGAGGTGCGGATCCAGGTCGGTGCCGGCTACACCACCGACCTGCTGCAGGCGAAGACCCAGCTGGCCGGGGCGGAGGCCCGCAGGGTGGCCGCCATCGGCGCGCTGCAGGAGGCGCGCAACCGCTACCGCGCTGTGTTCGGCAATCCCCCGGCGGAGACCGAGGCGCTGACCGGACTGGGCATCCCCGCGGCCCGGCTGCCGTCGCTGCTGCAGGACGCGATCGACCGCGCCTTCGAAGGCAATCCCCAGGTGCGCGAGGCGGTGCTGCAGGTCGCCGTGGCACAGCAGGACCGCCGCCGGGTGCGCGCCGACGAGCTGTTCCCCACCCTGGAGCTGAAGGGGGAGAGCAAGATGGAGGAGGATGTGAACGGCACCGCCGGCTATCGCGGCGAGCAGTCGGTGCGGCTGGAGATGAATTTCGGCCTCAACCTGGGCCTGACCGCCCTGGACGACCTGCGCGCCGCCCAGGCGGACATCGTTTCGACCAGCCGCGCGCTTGCCGACCTGCGCCGCACCATCGAGGAGGCGGTGCGCAATTCCTGGCAGCGGCTGGACACCGCGGAGCTGCGCTCGCGCCTGCTGTTCGACCAGGCGGAGATCGCGCGCGCCTTCCTGGACGTGGCGGTGCAGGAGCGCGCGCTGGGCCAGCGTTCGCTGATCGACGTGCTGTCGGGCGAGACGGCGCTGATCAACGCGCAGAGCGACGCCGTCTCCGCCGAGGCGGAGGTGGTTCTTGCGGCGGTGGAGCTGCTGGCCGCCACCGGGCAGCTGGATGTCGAGGACGTGGTGGCGCGGGAGCGGCCGGAACGTACCATCCTGCTGGCGCGCGATCCGCCCAGCGCGGAGCAGCTGCTGCGGGAAGGCCTGCCCGGCGCCGGACAGACGGCGGGCCAGATCCTCGGGGCCGATGGCGGCGGCCCCCGTGGCGAGGTCGGCATTACCGCCCCGGCCACGCCGCCCGTGCCGCTGCCGCGACCGCGCCCGGGCGTCATCGGCGGCCCGGTCCCGGCGCAGGACGGCGCCGCCGGGCGGAACCCGCTGATCGACTGGGCGCGGCAGGAATAGCCGCGGCGGCCCGGGTCAGGCCGCCGGGACGGCAACCAGTTCCAGCATCATCCGCTGCGCCGGGGTCAGGCGGTCCAGGACCGCCGCCGGCAGCGCCGCCGGCGCGGTCTTGTCGTTGATATAGGCCCAGTTCCGGTACAGCCCGAAGCGGATCCACAATGCCAGGCGGTCGCGCTTCGCCGCCGGGCTGCCGCAATGCAGGCCGAAGGTGTCGGCGATGAAGCTGGTGCCGGCCGGGCCGGTCAGCGCCGCGGCATGCGGCGCCAGCAGCTTGCGCAGCGGTTCGGTGTAGCGGGTGGCGTTGGCGCCCCGCGGCGGGAAGAACAGCTCGATACGGCCGATCCGGTCCGCCTCCGCCCGCACTGCCGGGTCCGGATGGTTGACCGTGGCGGCCGCCAGCAGGTCCTTCCGGTGGCTGCCGGCATAGTAGACCGTCGGGCCGTCATCCGCGTCATTCACGTCGGTCAGGTAGACGAACAGCGACAGGAAGCGGAAATCGTCCTGGTCGCGATGGATGCGGTGGGTCCGCGCCGGCTCCGGGCCGCCCGGATAGGTCCACCAGGCATGCACCGAATAGATGTAGGGCAGGGCGCCCAGATAGGCGCTGGCCAGCGCCACCACGTCGTCGCGCAGCGCCAGCTCCAGCACGCCGGGGGCGGCCAGGATGTCCTGCAGCTTGTAGGAGCCGTAGTCGCTGTGATGCCGGGTCTCGTCGACGCTGCGCGCGACCCCGTCGCTGTAGACCGGCACATGGGCGGCATAGACCTTGCACGCCAGCAGGTGCTTGCGCAGGCGGGTCGCCGCCGCCGTGTCCAGCAGCCGGCCCAGCCGCAGGAAGCCGTCCTGCCGCAATGCCGCGACAGGGAAGGGGCCGGGGCCGGCGGGCGCCACAGCCGCCGTCTGCCGCGCCCGGTTGGCGGCCAGCATGGTGGCGACCTCCTCCCGCAGGTCGGGGGGAAGGACGTTCTGCACCCGGCTCATCAGGTCGACCAGGAACGGGTCGGAATTGTGCATGGCGGCTGTCGCTGTCTGCTGCGGAGGCGGCCAGGGTAGCGCCGATCGGCAGGCCGCCCAATGCGCCGGAAGAACGCAGTCCGGCGCGGTTTCCGGGCCGCGGGGCTTCGGCTATCGTGGATGCGGCCCGGCAACGCCAGGCCGGGCGAGAGTGACGCGCACCAGGGACGCGCACCAGGGGCGCGCGACAGGACTGGGGCTCGCGATAGGGACGGGCGGAAGGACGGCATGATCGACCACCTGTGCAAGGCGGTGATAGCGGAACTGGGCATCCGGCGGTTCGTGGAGACCGGCCTCTACATGGGGGAGACGGTGGCCGAGGTCTCCGCATGGTTTGCGGAACTTCATCCCGGCTTCGGCGTGCTGACCCATTACGACAACTACCAGGTGCGCGGCGGTGCCAATCCCTGGAACGCCTATATCCCCTATCCGGTGTTCCGCGCCCTGCCGAACACCCGCTACTCGCTGTTCTCGATCGAGAACAACGCACACTACGCCGAACGCTCCCGGCAGCTTTTCGCCAGCAATCCGAACATCACGATCGTCGAAGGCAGTTCGGAGGCGGAGCTGAAGCGGCTGCTGGCGGAGGGCGCGATCCACGACCGCGATCCCTGGTTCTTCTACCTGGATGCGCATTGGGGAGAATACTGGCCGCTGCGCGACGAGATCGCGGCGATCCTGACCCTGCCGCAATGCATCATCGTGGTCGACGATTTCGAGGTGCCGGGCCAGCCCAAATGGGGTTTCGACATGTACCAGGGCGTGCCCTGCAACATGGCGGTGATCGCCGACCTGCTGGCCGGCCATGACGTCGCGGCCTACTACCCGGTGCGCTCCAACCGTGACAATCGCGGCTGGGTGATCCTGTTCAAGGGATTCTCGGAAGCGGAGCGGGCCTTCATGGCGAAGCTGCCGTTCGACCATGCCCCGCTCTAGACAGCCGACCACCCACAGCACCCCTGGTGGCAGGCCGGGTCAGTGACGGAACTGCTGCGCCGCTTCCGCAGCCGGCCCGGCGTCACCGGCCTGATCCTGCTGGCCTCGGCCCTGGCGCATCTGCTGGGCCTGATCTCCGCCCTCTACGTCATCCAGGTGCTGAACCGCTATGTCAGCCACGGGGTCGACACCACCCTGGCGACCCTGACCGTCGGCGTGCTGCTGGCGATCGCCTTCGAGGCCGGCTTCCGCATCGTGCGGCTGCGGCTCGCCGCCACCCTGAGCGGCCGCGCCGACCTGAATATCGGCATCGGCGCCTATGGCGTTCTGGCGACGGCACGCGCGGCGGCGCTGGAGCGCCTGCCGCCGGGCCAGGCGCGGGAGGCGGTGCTGGGCCTGGAGCAGGCGGAGGCGGCCTATTCCGCCACCGGCCTGGTGGGCTGGATCGACCTGCCCTTCGTGCTGCTCTACGGCCTGGTGGTCTACCTGATCAGCCCGGTGCTGGCGCTGGTGCTGCTGTGCGCGTTGCTGCTGTCGGTCGGCATGGGCCTGGCGCACCAGGCGGCGATGCGCCAGGTGACCCGGGCGTCGGTGGAACGGCGCGCCGCCGCCCATGGCCTGGTCGCCAGCCTGATCGGCGGGGCGGAAGCGGTGCGGCTGTTCGGCGCCGCACCGCGGCTGATCGCCGCCTGGACCGGCAACCTGGCGCAGCTGCAGGCCCTGCGCCGGCAGGCGGCGCAGCGGGACGGGCTGCTGCAAAGCGGCGCGATGGCGCTGCAGGCGGTGACCACGGTCGGCATCATCGCGGTCGGCGCGGTGCAGGCGGTGCGTGGCGATCTCAGCGTCGGCGCGCTGATCGGCGCGAACATCCTGGCGACCCGCGCCCTGCAGCCGACCAACCGGCTGGCGGGGCTGCTGGCGTCGCTGACCCGTGCCGGCGAGGCGCGGCGGCGGGCACAGGCGCTGGCCGCCCTGCCGCAGGAGGCGGAAGGCGGCGGCGCCCTGGGCCGGTTCGCCGGCCGGCTGGAACTGCGCGACCTGGCCTATACGCCGCCGGGCGCGCCGGCGCCGCTGTTCGAAGGCGTCTCCCTGGCGCTGGAACCGGGCGCGGTGCTGGTGCTGACCGGCCGCAACGGCGCCGGCAAGAGCAGCATGATGCGGCTGATCGCCGGCCTGGTGCAGCCCGACCGCGGCCAGATCCTGGCCGACGGCACCGATATCCGCCAGCTGGCGCCACCCTGGTGGCGGCGCCAGCTGATCTATCTGCCGCAGGAGCCGACCTTCGTGAACGGCACGATCCGGGAGAACCTGTCCGACGCCAATCCCGACCTGCCGGAGGCCGGCTGGCACCACTGCCTGGAGCAGGCCGGCGCGGCGGCGCATGTCCTGGCCAGCCCGAAGGGCCTGGATTCGCCGATCTCCGGCGACGGCATGACCCTGGCCCGCGGCATAAGGCGCAAGCTGGCGCTGGCGCGGGCGCTGGCGACCGACGGCCGGCTGGTGCTGCTGGACGAGCCGACGGAGGGGCTGGACCAGGAAGGGGTGCGGGCGATGTACGACCTGCTGATCGAGCTGGCGCGGCAGGGCCGCACGATCTGCCTGTCCTCCCATGACCCGCGCATCGTGAGGGCGGCGGGGCTGGAATTGGACCTGGACGAGAAGCCGCGGCCGCAGCTGCGGCGCGCCGGCCGGCATGAGCAGACCGGCGTGCCGGCGGCGATCGAGGCGGGCCGATGAACGGGCCGGACGGGCCGAAGCCGGCAGGGCCGCCAGATCTTCCGCCGGGCGGGCAGCCGGGCGGGTCGGTGGATGTCGGGGAGAAGGTCGGCCGCGGCACGACCATCTTCCTGGCGCTCGCCGCCGGCCTGGTGGTCCTGGCCGCGGCCTGGGCGACCCTGGGCACCCTGGAGATCGTTTCCACCGCGATCGGCGAGGTGGTGCCGGGCAGCAGCGTGAAGACAGTGCAGCACCTGGAGGGCGGCATCGTGCGCGAGATCCTGGTGCAGGAGCGCCAGGTGGTGAAGGCGGGCGAGCCGCTGGTGCGGCTGGACAGCACCCGCAGCGATTCCGACGTCGACGAGCTGCAGGCCCGGCTGCGCGCCCTGCGCATCGACATCGCCCGGCTGGAGGCAGAGATCGCGGCCCGGCCGCGGATCGACTTCCCTGCCGACCTGGTCGCCGCCGTGCCGGCGCAGCTGGAAGCGGCCGAGGCGCTGATGGAGACCCGCCGCAAGCGCCTGGGGGCGGAACTGGAGGCGCAGAGCCAGGCGGTGATCCAGCGCGAGCAGGAGATCCGCGAGGTGAAGGCGCGGATCGAGACCAACCGCGCCCTGCGCGGGCACCTGCAGGAGCAGGTGCGGATCAGCAAGCAGCTGCTCGACCGCGACATCACCAACCGCATGACCCACCTGAACCTGGTGAAGGACCTGACCTCGCTGGAAGGCGCATTGCGGGAAGACCAGGCGCTGCTGGTGCGGACCGAGGCGGCGCTGGAGGAGGCCCGGAACCGCGAGGCGGAGGTGGCGGAGCGCTTCGCCGAGGAGGCAAGGCGCGAGCTGGGGGAGCGGCGCCGGGAGTTCGAGGAGCTGAGCCAGCGCCTGCGCAAGTTCGCCGATGCCAAGGAGCGGTCGGAGATCCGCTCGCCGGTCGACGGCATCGTGAAGTCCCTGGCGGTGAAGACGGTGGGCGGCGTGGTGCAGCCCGGCGACGTGATGGCGGAGATCGTGCCGGTGGACGACAGCCTGATGGTCGACGCGCGTCTGCCGGTGGAGGATATCGGCTTCGTGCATGCCGGCCAGCCGGTGCAGCTGAGCCTGACCGCATCGGACTCCCAGCAGTTCGGCACCATCGCCGGCGAGGTGGTCGGGGTGGCCCCCGACGCATTGCTGACCGAACAGGGGGCGCCCTACTACCTGGTGCGGATCCGACCCGAGGCGGAGAGTTTCGGTGCCGGCCGGATCGCCTACCGGCTCTATCCGGGCATGCGCCTGGTCTGCAACATCCTGATCGGCGAACGGACCGTGGCAGGCTATATCCTCGACCCGCTGCTGCGCACCACCACAACGGCGATGCGGGAGCGCTGACCCGCAATCGTTCCTGCTGCACTGCGGTACGCAACTTGCGTTATCTTGGGAAAAGCTGACAATCAATCGCAAAATGAACCGTTTTGCGACGCCGGGTCAGCTGTGCCTGTCCCGTTGAGGGACGTCTTTTCTTGTGGCCTGCCGGTCGGGCGGGTTGGGTTGGCTGAATGGCTGTCGAGGAACCGGTCTCATCCCGTTTCGAGAACGCCCCTGGCGACAGCGGTGCCGCCGGGTCACGGCCGGACTCCGCCACCTCCGGCGATGAAGCCGGCATCGCCGTCGGCGGCCGTACCCTGCCGGTGCCGCAGGAGATCTTCGAGGCGGTGCTGGTCACCGCCGCCGGCGGCGAGGCGGTCGATGCCCGGCTCGAGGCGCTGCGCGATGCCGTCCGCGACTTCGCCATCGCGGAAGGCGCCACGGCCGACAGCGCCGACCTGGCGGCAGGCCTGTATATCGACCTCGTTGTGCGCGGCCTGGCGGATCCGGCGGCCGGCGAGGATCTGGCGCAGCGGGCGTTCAATGACGCCCTGCAGTTCGGCACTGTCGAGGGCCCCGCTCCCGCCGATCAGCTGCTGACCGCCCTGGCTGGCGGCGAAGGCGTCGACCAGGCGGTGACCCGCCTGCTGGAGACCCTGCCGGGAACCGAGGGGCTGGAGGGCGAGGCCCTGGCCGCCGCACAGGCGGAGTTCGTCGCGGCCCTGCAGCAGAGCCTGGCGGATGGCACCGCCCCGACGGAAGCGATCGCGGCCGCGCAATCCGCGGTGACGGCCGCGCTGGCGGATGCGGCGGCAGGGGCGGAGCCGGGCGACAGCCTGGCCGAGGCGCTCGCCTCCGGCGCCGACGCGGGAACCGCGATCGCCGAGGCCGCGGCGCGTGCCGGGCTGGACGGCGACGGTGCCGGTGCGGCGATCTTCGAGGGCGCGCTGGCGCGAGCCCTCGGCGACGGTATCGGGACCGGGGCGGCGGCGGATGCCGCCGCCGGCCAGGCAGAGGCCGCGGCCGCGGCGCTTGCCGTCAGTGCCGTGCCGATGTCGCCGGCCGACCAGCTGCGCCTGGCCCTGTCGGCCGGCGCCGGGTCGGAGGGCTTCGATGCGATCCTGCGGCAGTTCGGCCTGGACGGGGCATCGGGCGATGCCTTCGCGGAGGCGCTGCAGCGTGCCCTGGCGGAGGGCAGCGATATCGGCGAGGCGGTGGCCAGTGCCGATGAAGCGGCCGACCAGGCGGAGAGCGCGGAGGCCGAACAGGCGGTGGAGCTGTCTGCCGCCGACCAGCTGGCGCAGGCGCTCGCCGACGGCCAGCAGGTCGACCAGGCGCTGGCGGCGGTCGGCGGCGATGCGATCGGGGGCGATGCGGGCGGCCAGGTCTTCGCCCAGGCCCTGGCGGCCAGCCTGGCGCAGGGCGGCGACATGGCCGGCGCGATCCGCAGCGGCGGCGAGGCGGCCTCCGCCGCGCAGAATGTCCAGGCCAGCCAGGGGGTGGCGGTATCGGCCGCCGACCAGCTGGTCGCGGCCCTGGCCTCCGGCGATGCCGCCGATGCGGGCCTGGCGGTGGCCAGCCTGTCGAATGGCGGCGGCGAGGCATTCGCCAGCCAGCTCATCGCCTCCCTTGCCGGCGGCAGCGATGCGGCGGCCTCGGTGAGCCAGGCCCGCATTGCCGGCGATGCGGCGGCGGCGGCGGCCCAGGCGCAGGCGGTGCCGGTTTCCGACCAGACGATCCTCGCCCTGGCGCAGGGCAGTGGTTCGCAGGGCAGTGGTTCGCAGGGTGACGGCGCCGGCTCCGGCAATGCGGGCGCGTCCGCCGGTGGTGCCGGTGCGGGCGGCGGCGACGATGGCGGGCTGGACGTGATCGCGCGGGCGCTGGCGGCGATCTCGCCGGCGGCGGGCGGCCAGTCGAACGCGGGCGCCGGCGGATCCGCGGCCGATGCCGGGACGGTGCAGGTGGCACAGGGCTCCGACGGTGGCGCCGCCACCGGCCAGGGGTCGAGCGGCAGCGACGGTGCCGCCGGCGACGGCGTGACCCAGTCCGTGCAGGCGGTGGGCGGTGCCGGGACCGGGCAGGCTGGCGCCGACACCGGAGCGGGCGGCGCAGCCGGCGATGGCGTCCAGAGCCAGGATAGCCAGAGCCAGGATGGCCAGAGCCAGGATAGCCAGGGCCAGGTTAGCCAGGGCCAGGATGGCCAGAGCCAGGATGGCCAGGGCGCGGATGGCACCGGACAGGACAATCAGGGACAGCAGACTCCGACGCAGGCGCCGGCCAGCTTCAGCCCCACGGTGACCCTCGCCGGCAACGGTTCCGGCGGCATCGGGTCCGGCAGCACCGCAAACGGCAGCACCGCGGGTCAGGCGGGTGCGCCGGCCGGCGGCCGGGCCGGTGCAGGCAATGCCGGGACCGGCCCGGATACGGGCACCCCGACCACCACAACCCCGACCACCACAACCCCGACCACCACGACCCCGACCACCACAACGACGACCACGGCCACCACGACCGCTGCAAACGAGGGCACCGGCACGGCTGGCAGCGGCTCCGGCGGCAGCGGTTCCGGCGGCACCGCGTCCGATGACGGCAGCGGCACCGGCGGGTCGGGCGGCAGCGACACGGTGACCGGCGGGTCGGGCGGCGACGACCTGGGCCCCGCCAATGCCGCCCCGGTGCCGGTCGCGGATGCCGTCGCCCTGGCCGCCGGCGGCAGCCGAAGCATCGACGTCCTGGCCAACGATGCCGATCCCGATGCCGGCGACAGCCTGAGCCTGACCGCGCTCTCCAGCCCGGCACGCGGCACGGCGCGGATCGCGGAGGGGCGGATCCTGTTCGACGCCGGCAGCGATTTCCGCAGCCTGGCCAGCGGCACCAGCCAGACCGTCACCCTGAGCTACACGGTCAGCGATCGTGCCGGGGCCACCGGCACCGGCACCGTCACCCTGACGGTCACCGGCGTGAACGATGCGCCCACGGCCGCGGCAGATGCCGCCACGACCGACGAGAACGGGGTCCTGACCCATGCCGTCCTGGCCAACGACAGCGACCCCGATGCCGGCGACAGCCTGAGCCTGACCGACGCGGCCATCGTCGGTGGCGGCTCCGGCGGCCGCGGCGCGGTAAGCATCGTCGGCAATGCGATCCGCTTCGACCCCGGCAGCGATTTCGACCATCTGGGCGCGGGCGAGCGCGAGGTTGTGCGGATCGCCTACACGGCTTCGGATGCCGGCGGCCTGCAGTCAAGCGCCGAGCTTGCCGTCACCGTGACCGGCAGCAACGACCTGCCCTTCGCGACCGCGGACCGTGCCCGGGCGCATGAAGACGAGACGAAGATCTTCGACGTGACGGTGAACGACGGCGATGCCGAGGACGGCGCCGCCGGGCTGCGCCTCGTTTCCTACGGCTTCGTCAGTGGCGCCGGCTCCCTGTCGCATGGCGGCAGTCTGATCTACTTCACCCCGGCGTCCAGCTACCAGGCCCTGGATTCCGGCGATACCGCAGAGGTGACGATCGGCTACACGGTGGCGGACAGCACCGGCGCCACCGCCGCCAATACGCTGACCATCCTGCTGGAGGGCCGCAACGATGCGCCGGTGGCCGCCGGCGACACCGCGACGATCACCGAGGACCAGACCCTTACCCTGGACATTCTGGCGAACGACACCGATGTCGACGGCAGCGACAATACGGGCAACTTCACCCTGCTCTCGATCGACCAGACCGCCGGCCTGGGCAGTTCGGGCATCGCGAACGGCGAACTGTCCTACGATCCGGGCACCGCCTATCAGGACCTGGACGAGGGCGATACCGCCACGGTGACAATCGCCTACACGATGGCCGACGACGAGGGCGCGGAATCCGACGCGGTCGCCACCCTGACGATCCGCGGCGTCAACGACGCGCCCGTGGCGGTGGCCGATACCGGCAGCCTGTCCGAGGACGGCACCCTGACCCTGGACGTGCTGGCCAACGACACCGACGTCGATGGCGACGACAATGCGACGAACTTCGTCCTGCAATCGGCCAGCGTCAGCTCCGGAACGGGCACAGTCTCGATCGTCAACGGCCAGCTGCGCTATGACCCGGGCAGCAGCTACCAGTCGCTGGATGCCGGCGATACCGCCACGGTGACGGTCAGCTATGTCATGGCCGACGACGGCGGCGCGACCGCCAGCGGCACCGCGACCCTGACCGTAACGGGATCCAACGACGCCCCGGTCGGGGTGGCCAACAGTGCCGCCGCGGGCGAGGACGCGGTATCGCTGACGATCGACGTGCTGGCCAACGATACCGATGTCGACGGCGATGACGGGCCGGCGAACTTCACCCTGACCTCCGCCTCGGTCGCCGCGGGGCAGGGCAGTGTCGCCATCGTCGGCAACCAGCTGCGCTTCACCCTGGGCGACGATTTCGACCGGCTGGCCGCCGGCGCGACCGAGGACGTGGCGATCAGCTACGGCTTCACCGATGACAGCGGCGCCGCCGGCAGCGGCACCCTGACGGTGACCGTGAGCGGCAGCAACGATGCGCCGACCGCGCCGCAGGGCAGCGCGCTGCGGTTCGACGGCGTGAACGACGCCGTCGTCGTCGCCGACCATGACGATCTCGATTTCGGCGCCGGGGAAAGCTTCACGGTCGAGGCATGGATCCGCCTCGACACCTTGTCCGGCAACCAGGCGATCGTCGACAAGCCGGCGTCCAACGGCAGCGCCACCGGCTACTTCTTCTATGTCGAGGACGGCAGGCTGGGTGCCTACTCGACCCCCAGCGGCCACCTCAAGGCCGGTGCCGCCAGCGTGGCGGCAGGGAGCTGGGCGCATGTCGCCATGGTCTATGACGGCAGCACCCTCACCCTCTACAGCGACGGCACCGCGGTCGGCAGCGCGGCCTGGACGCCGGGCGGCGACGTGAATGGCGACCTGACCATCGGCCGCATCATCGGCGGCAACCATTTCGACGGCGAGATGGCCGACCTGCGGATCTGGAACCGCGCCGTGTCGCAGGGCGAACTGCAGCACCTGATGCGCCAGGACACCGCCCGCGACCATACCGGCCTGGTCGCCGACTACGACTTCTCTGGCAGCGGCACGACTCTGCTGGATGCGGCGGGCAGCGCCCAGTCCGGCACCATCGTCAACGGGGCGGTATGGGATTCGCTGAACAGCTTCTCCGTCTCGCGCGGGGAGGCGCATCGCAGCCTGCTGCTGTCCAGCGATATCGACCTGGACCCGATTGCGGCGAACCTGACCTATTCCGTGACCTCGGGTCCATCGCACGGTTCGGTGTCCCTGTCAGGCAATACCTACACCTATACCAACGACGGCTCGAACAACGGCTCCGACAGCTTCCAGGTCACCGTCTCCGACGGCAGCGCCAGCGTCGTGCAGACGGTCAACGTCTCCGTCAACACGGGCAACCGGGCGCCGACCACCCCTTCGCTGAAGGCGATCCGCTTCGATGGCGTGAACGACCATATCCAGTTCGCAGACCACGGCGTGTTCGAGCGCGGCGCCGGGATGGTGGACCTGACGGCCTCGGCCTGGGTCAAGCTGGACGACGTCTCGCACGTCCCGATCTTCGACAAGCCGCACAGCGCCAACAGCAATGCGACGAACTGGCGGATGGAGGTGGTGAACGGCCAGCTGCGGCTGTGGAACGGGGAGAACGGGCAGTTCAACCAGAGCAGCGGGCCGACGATGCAGACGGGCATCTGGTACCACGTCGCGGTGGCCGGCACCGACAACGGCACCATGCGCATGTACCTGGACGGCCAGCTCGTCGGCACCGATTCCAACTGGCAGTTCGATACAGAGGGGTCCGGGCCGTTCTATGTCGGGCGCGACGGGAACGGCCGCTATTTCGACGGGGAGATGGCGCAGATCCAGCTCTGGGAAAAGGTGCTGACCCAAGGAGAGATCCAGGATGCCATGTCGCGCAAGGCCGGCGACAGCATCAGCCGGCTCTGGGCGCACTACAATCTCGACGGCAGCGGCACCTCGGTCGGCGACCAGGGTGGCACTGTCTACCAGAACGGTACCCTGAAGAACGGCGCGACCCGGGTGGACCTGACCTCCCTGCAGATCGCCAATGACGAGACCTATCGCGGTATCGTGCTTGGCGATGATGCCGACGCCGATGCGATCAGCCAGGGCCTCAGCTATTCGATCGCGTCGCTGCCGACCCACGGCACCCTGAGCCTCAGCGGCAACAAGTTCACCTACGACCATGCCGGCGACGGCCAGAACGACAGTTTCGACATCTATGTCAGCGACGGCACGGCGCTGACCCGGCGGACGATCACCGTCACCGTGGTCGACAACGATCCGCCGGTGCTGGCGGAAAGCAACAGCCTGCGCTTCGATGGGAGCAACGACTTCGTCGCAATCGGCCATCACGCCGACCTGTCCTTTGGCGCGGCCGAAGCCTTCTCCCTCGACCTCTGGGTGAAGCCGGACGACATTGCCGGCAACGTGGTGCTGCTCGACAAGTCCGCCTCCACCTCGATCGATGCCAGCGACTTCCGGCTGGAACTCGACCAGGGCGGGGTGCGGATCTGGAGCGGCGACGGCACCACCACCAGCGTGCTGAATGCCGCCAATGCGGGCATCGTCTCCGGCATCTGGAACCACCTGACCTTCACCTATGACGGATCCGGCACCGGCCGCCTCTATCTCGGCGGTTCGGAGATCGCCTCCGGCAGCTGGACGCCGCGGATCGCCGGCAGCGGCGAGTTCTGGCTCGGCAAGGCCTTCGACGGCCGTTTCTTCGACGGCGAGATCGGTGATGTGCGGGTCTGGAGCCGGCAGGTCTCAGAGGCCGAGATCCAGAACCTGATGACCCAGGAGGCGACCACCGACCTGAACGGCCTGGTGCTGGACCTCGACCTCGGCGGGTCGGGCACCACCCTGTCCGACGATGCCGGCACCGCGCAGAACGGGACCGTCAGCGGCGCACAGCGGCTGTCGACCACGGCGATCTCGGTCGCCCGCGACGGCAGCCATGGCGGCCTGCTGCTGGCGAACGACGCGGAAACCACGCCGCTGGCCGGGCAGCTGAACTACAGCGTCTCTTCCGGCCCGTCGAATGGCAGCGTCACCTTCGACGGCAACCGCTACCTCTACGTCCATGACGGGTCGAACACGGCCAGCGACAGCTTCACGGTGGCGATCTCGGACGGCGCGCTGGCCCTGAACCAGGTGGTCAACGTCACCGTCGACACCAACGCGCGGGCGCCGCGCTTCGACCAGCTGAACGCGCTGGTCTTCGATGGCACCGACGATTATCTATCCGTCCCCGATTCCGCCGGCTGGGACCGGTCCGGATCCGACGCCTTCACCCTGGAGGCATGGATCAAGACCGACGCCATCGGGACGCACATGACCCTGTTCGACAAGCCGGTGGACCTGTCGACCGACGCCAGCAACTACCGACTGGAGCTGCTGGCCAGCGGCGTCCTGCGCCTGCACTCGAGCAGTGAGAATGTCGACCAGACCAGCGGCGCGGTGGCCGCAGGGGTCTGGCAGCATGTCGCCGTGACCCACGATGGGGCCGGGAATGTCAGCTTCTACCTGAACGGCGCCGGGGTCGGCAGCCATGCGGGCTGGGACTATGGCGCGACCACGGACGGCGAGGTCCTGATCGGCCGTGACAGCTCTGCCACGGGCAGGTACTACGACGGCCAGATGGCGGAGTTCCGCTACTGGACGGAGGCGCTGACCCAGGGGCAGATCCAGGCCGGCATGACCCGCGGCGCCGCCGACAGCGACCTTCCGCTGGGCACCCGCTTCGGCTTCGAGGGCAGCGGCACCACGGTCACCGACGATGCCGGCAACAGCGCCCAGAACGGCACCCTGGTGAACGGCCCGACGCGGACCAGCCTGCTGTCGGTCGAGGTGCGGAACGATGCCGTCTATCGCGGGCTGCTGCTGGCCGATGACGGCGACAGCGCGGTGCGCAGCGCGGCGCTGAGCTACGAGGTCGCGGGCAAGCCGACCCATGGCAGCCTGACCCTGGACGGCAACCGCTTCACCTACGACCATGTCGGCGACGGGCAGGACGACAGCTTCTCCATCTGGGTGTCGGACGGCAGCAATCGCAGCCTGAAGACCTTCGCGGTCAACACCACGAACGCGGCGCCGGCCCTGTCGGAGAGCCAGGTCGTGAACCTGGACGGCAACGACGACTACCTGACGATCGCCGACCACGACGATCTCGACTTCACCGGCAGCGACGCCTTCTCGCTGGAGATGTGGATCAATCCCGATGATGTCGCCGGCACCACCGTGCTGATGGACAAGAAGTGGGGCGGTGGGATCAACGACACGAACTTCCGGCTGGAACTCGATGACGGCGGCCTCCGGCTCTACAACCAGAACTCGTCGGGCGGCACCGCCAATCTCTACGCCGACACGCAGACCGTGACGGCAGGACGCTGGCACCACATCGTGGTCGCCTATGACGGGGCCGGCACGGCGACCATCTATATCGACGGCGCGCAGGCGGGGTCGGGCGGCTGGGCGAATGCGGACCTCAGCGGCATGGAGCTGTTCATCGGCCGGGCGTCAGACGGCCGCCACTACGATGGCCAGATCGCCGAGACCCGGATCTGGAACAAGGCGCTGAGCCTGACCGAGATCCAGAAGCTGATGACCCAGGACACGGCGAGCGATGCCGCGAACCTTGTCCTGGACCTGGACTTCGCCGGCTCCGGCGCCACGGTCGGCGACGATGCCGGCACCGCCCAGGATGCCACCCTGACGAACGGCGCGGTGCGGCTCTCCACCGCCGGCGTGACGGTGACCAACGACGGCATCCACCACGGCCTGCTGCTGGGCAGCGATGCCGATATCGACCCGCTGACCTATGGCCTGACCTACAGCATCGGCCAGGCGCCGGAACATGGCAGCGTCACCCTGAACGGCAACCGTTTCACCTACGACCATAACGGCGACGGCAGCAACGACAGCTTCGTCGTGACGATCTCCGACGGCGCGGCCAACCTGTCCCATACCGTGAACGTGACCGTCGACGGCACGAACGCGGCGCCGACCCTGGCGGCGATGCATGCCATCGGCTTCGACGGCAGCGACGACCATATCTCGGTCGCCGACCATGGCGAGCTGGATTTCGGCGCCACCGACCCGATCACCCTGGAGGCCTGGATCCGCCTCGACGACCTGACCGGCGAGCACAACCTTTTTGAGAAGTCCGACCATTCCGGCGGGACGAACACCAACTACCGCCTGTACATCCGCGACGGCGTGCTGGGCTTCTACAACGGCAATGTCAGCCCGCTCCTGGAGACCGCGCCGGGGACGATCGCCGCCGACGAATGGACCCATGTCGCCTTCACATTCGATGGCACCACCGCACGCCTCTACAAGGACGGCAGCGAGGTCGCCAGCGGTGCCCGGCAGCTCGGCGCCAGCACGGATACGCCGCTGCTCATCGGCCGGGACACGACAAGCAACAGCCGCTATTTCGACGGCCAGATGTCGGAGATCCGGGTCTGGGACAGGGCGCTGAGCGCGGCGGAGATCCAGACCGGCATGACCCGCAAGGTCGACCAGGCGACCGCCAACCTGGTGCTGCAGTTCGACGGCGACACCCTGTCCGGCGGCCAGGTGGTGGACGGCAGCGGCAACGGCCATGACGGCAGCCTGCAGAACGGCGCCGCGGCCGCGGACCTGAAGTCCGTGCAGATCGCCAACAATGCGGTCTACAAGGGCCTGCTTCTGGGGGCCGACGGCCAGGGGTCTGCGGTCTCCGCCGGATTGAGCTATCATCTGGCCGATGCGCCGGAACACGGGACCCTGACGATGTCCGGGAACGAATATGCCTACGACCATGACGGAAGCGGCAATGACGACAGCTTCCAGGTCGCCATCGACGACGGCGGCACCGTCAGCTACCACGACGTGACCTTCACGGTGGCCTGAGCGGGATGGTCCGGCGCCTGCGGCAGATGCTCTTCGGCGATGGCCCGCTGACCAAGCGGGACATGTTCCTGGTGATCCTGGGCGTGATCGTCCTGGTGGGCACCCTGCTGTCGCTGGCGGTCCGCTTCACGGTGCTTGAGGCGGACCAGGACAATCCCTATCGCATCGCGGTCGTCGGCCCGATGTCCGGGCCGGCGGCAGAAACCGGCCTGGCGATGCGTCGCGGCGCCAGCCTGGCGGTGCGGCAGCTGAACCGCGCCGAAGGGGTGGCCGGCCGCGGCATCGCCCTGGCCGCGTTCGACGATCGCAACGACCCGGAGCTGGCGCGGCAACGGGCGGAAGAGATCGTCGCCGACGACAGCATCGTCGCGGTGATCGGCCATTGGGCGCCGCAGGCCTCCGCCGCGGCGGCGCCCGTCTATGCCGCCGCCGGCCTGCCGATGATCCTGCCCGCGTCCGCGCCGGCGGGCCTGGCGGCGGAGCTGGACAATGTCTTCGCCACCGTCTTCGACAAGACGGCGCAGACGCGCTTCATGGCGAACTATGTCCGCAACGTGGTGGGGGAGAAGACCGCCTCCATCATCCATGCCGACAGCGCCGAAGGGCGCGACCTGGCGCAGACCTTCGACAAGACCTACCAGCGCTTCGGCACAAGGGTGCTGAACATGTGGTCCTATGCGCCCTCGGACCCGATCCTGACCGACCGGGCGCTGGCGATCGCCGCCGAGATCCAGGAGAAGAAGATCCTGGGCCATATCTTCGTCCAGGGCGATCCCGACGACACCGCGACCCTGCTGGTCGCCCTGCGCCGCTCCGGCGTGCGCAACCCCGTCGTCGGCCTGGCCGACATGGCCACCACCGCCTTTGCCCGCGCTGTCGCCCTGTCGATGCCCAAGGTCGACCAGGCGCCCGGGGTGACCGATGGCGTGCTGGCGGCGACGCCGCTGCTGTTCGACACCGCGACCGAGGTCGCACAGGCCTTCCAGGCCGACTTCATCGCCGCACATGACTATTCACCGGACTGGCTGTCGGCCTTCACCTACGACGATTTCAACCTGGTGGCCGCCATGCTGCGGCGCCAGATCGCCCGCGGCGGACTGACCCCGGAGGCGGACGGCGCGGCGGCGCGGTCCGCCCTGAGGCGCGCCCTGGGCGGCCTGACCCGGCCCGAGGACGGGGTAAAAAGCGTCGGCGGCAACCGCTATTTCGGCGACGAGGGGCAGAACACGACGCCGGTACAGGTCGGTCTCTACAACGGCATCAGCCTGATCTCGGCGATGACCCAGCTGCAGCCGATCCTGGAGCAGGGCGTCACCGGCTATCTGGACCTGCTGAAGGAGGGCAAGGTCCTCTACGTGAACGACCGGTTCATGTACAAGACCAACGTGGTCTATACCGGCATCCAGCTGCTGAACGTCAGCCAGATGGACCTGGATACCGGCCTGGCGGAACTGGAGTTCATCATCTGGTTCCGCTACCGCGGCGACTTCGCGCCGCAGGACCTGGTCTTCATCAATGCCGTCGAGCCGGTCGCGCTGGAGGTGCCGATCCGCGAGTCGCTCGACGGCGATATCCGCTATGCCGCCTACCGGGTGAAGGGCAGCTTCAAGACCAACTTCTCCGACGTCTCGCGGCCCTACGGTTCCGTGGTGATCGGGCTGGCCTTCCACCACCGCCTGCTCAGCCAGAACAACCTGATGTACGTCTCGGACGTGCTGGGCATGGGGCTGGCGGGCTCCTCCACCCTGCTGGAGGTGCTGCAGCGCGACAGTTCGGCGGACACCCAGACCGGCGACAGCCTGAACCTCACCGGCTTCGCCGCCCTGGCGCAGGCGCTGGACCCGTCGGGCTCCGCCGACGGCCTGCTGGAGGGCCTGGTCGGGCGCCGTGTCTTCGCGCCGCTGGCGCAGTGGCGCCCCGACCGCGCCTGGATCAGCCAGGAACTGGCCGACGTCTCCAGCGAGGGCGACCCGTCCTATGTCGGCTATGGCAAGCCGGAGCCGGAATTCACCCGCATCGACTTCGGCGCGATCCTGGTGCCCGACGAGATCGAGGTCGGCGCCCTGGTGCCGAAGGACTGGCTTTTCTACATCGCCATTTTCAGCTTCGTCGCCTCGGTCTTCGCCGCCGCCATGGACCGCCGCGACCGCGGCCAGTTCTGGCGGGTGCAGACCCTGTGCATCCGCATCGTCGCCTGGCCGCTGCTGCTGTTCTCGGTCGGCTCCCTGGCGCTGGAGCATGCCTACAACAACTGGAGCGCGGCAGAGATCGACATCCTGCTGATGGTCTACCTGTCGCTGTGGTGGCTGGTGCCGGCGCGGCTGGCGGCCAGCGCGATGGAGCGCTTCATCTGGGTGCCGCTGGAGATCCGCTCGCAGCGAAAGATTCCCAACGTCGTTCGCCTGTTCGCGGCGGCCTGCATCTACCTGTTCGCGATCTTCGGCATCGTCGGCTTCGTCTTCGACCAGCAGCTGACCAGCCTGCTGGCGACCTCCGGCCTGCTGACCCTGGTGATCGGCCTGGCGGTGCAGGCGAACATCGCCAATGTCTTCTCCGGCATCGTCCTGAACATCGAGCGGCCCTTCAAGGTCGGCGACATGGTGATGGTGGAGGATTTCACCGGCGTGGTGACCGACATCACCTGGCGGACGACCCGGGTCTGCGGCCTGGACGGCGTCCAGCTCAGCGTGCCCAACGGCAAGATGTCGGAGGGCCAGATCATCAACCTGTCGGCTTCCGGCGCCACCCGCGACGAGCGCGACGTCTTCGTGCCGGCGAGCTACGATCCGGTGCAGGCGTTCGAGGCGATCCGCGCCGCGGAGGCGCGTATCCGCGCGGCGCTTGCCGCCACCGGGCAGCAGGACGATGTCGAGCGCTTCATGGTCCACAACGACGGGGTCAAGGTCCTGGAGTTCGGCGCCTTCCACCGTTTCCGGGTGACCTGGTGGATGGAACTGGCCAAGACCGACTACCACTTCATTCGGCACGTTGTGCACCAGGAGATCTGGCGCAGCCTGCACGAGCAGGGCATCGAGATGGCGCTGCCGGAGCACCCCGCACCCGGCGATCCGCCGCCGGGCAGGCTGCCGCCGGAGAAGCTGCCGTCCGGCAAGCTGCCCGGCCGTACGGGCGGCATGCAGGCCCATCCCGCGGAATAGCGGGCCGCCGGCGCCAGTCGGACCGCTTCGGATGGGAACCGAAGCGGTGCCGGCGCGTTCCCTGCTGGACATCTGAAACGACAGGAGCTGCGGGAAATGTTCGAAGCCCTCATTGGCATTCTGGTTCTCATTGCCGACATCTATGCCATCGTCCGCGTGGTGCAGAGCGGTGCCTCGACCCTGGCAAAGGTGCTGTGGATCCTGGGCATCATCATCTTCCCCGTGCTGGGCTTCATCGTCTGGCTGATCGCCGGGCCGAAGTGAGACGGAGACCTGTCGATGCTTGATACGACCGGGTTGGGCCTGTTCGGCCTGATCCTGCTCGCCCTCGACGTCTATGCCTGCGTGCGCATCGTGCAGAGCGAGGCAGCGACCATCTGGAAGGTGCTCTGGATCCTGCTGATCCTGATCTTCCCGCTGCTGGGCTTCGTGCTCTGGCTGCTGCTGGGGCCGACCAGGCCGCCTGACATGCAGCGGGTCTGACCGGCAGCGGGTCTGACCGGCAGCGGGTCTGACCGGCAGCAGGCAGGCGGGCCGGTCGGCGACCGGCGACGGAGGGTCAGGCCTCTGCGGCGGCGTTGCTGATCGCGCCCTCGTAGAGGCCTCTGATGATCTGCTCCAGTTCCGCCTCGGCACCGGCATCGGGGGCGTAGCTGGCGGTCCAGGTGACGATGCAGGCATCCGCGCCGTCCGGCTCGACCTGCAGTTCGCTGGCATAGTTCTGCAGCGGCAGCGGGCCTTCGAGCATGGCATAGCGCTGCCGCCGCGCGGCATCGTCCTGCATCTCGAGCCGTTCCACGATCTTGCCGCCGTCGCGCAGGGTTAGCGTGCGCAGGGCGCCGGCCTCGTTCGCTTCGCAGGCACAGTCCGCCACCGGCGGCGCGATCCTGTCGAGGCAGGAAAAGTCGCCGAGCAGCTTCCACAACGCATCGGCATTCCGCTCCACCCGGCGCCTGACGACGATTTCGGCCATCTCCGTTCCTCCCGCGGCAGCTTGCGCGCGGGAGTATGGCATCGCCTGCGGCAGCCTGTCGTCCCGGGAGAGCGGAGCGGCCGCGCCTCGCGGCGGCAACCGGCCACCTGACGCCGCTTGTCTGCCGCGGCGACATCCTTACTCTGGGCGCTGCCGGCAACAGGGGGCCGGCAGGAGAACATCAAAGGGGGAGGATGCCCGGCATGACCGAGGGCGAAGTCGAGATTCTCACCGGCCACCGGCCGCTGCCGGCATTCGTGGCGCGGCCCGACGGCGACGGCAGGCATCCGGCGATCATCTTCTACATGGACGCGCCCGGCATCCGGGAGGAGCTGCGCGACATGGCGCGGCGGATCGCCAGCCATGGCTATCTGGTCGTCCTGCCGGACCTCTACTACCGGGTCGGCACCCTGCGCTTCGCGCCGCCGCCCCGGTCGGAGGCGCAGTACAAGGTGATCTTCGCGGCCATGGACGGCTTCACCAACGCCCTGTCCATGGAGGATACGCGGGCGGTGCTGAACTGGCTGGACCGCCATCCCCATGCCGCCGCCGGCGCACGGGGCTGCATCGGCTTCTGCATGACGGGCAAGACGGTGATGACGGCGCTGGGCACCTTCCCGGAGGAGATCGTGGCCGGCGTGTCGATGTATGGCGTCGGCATCGTCACGGATGAACAGGATTCGCCCCACCTGCTGGCCGGCCGGATGCGCGGCGAGGGGTATTTCGCCTTCGCCGAGCGCGACCGGCACGTGCCGGACAATGTCGAACCGACCCTCCGCAAGGCGCTGGAGGAGGCCGGCGCGACCTTCGAGATCGAGACCTTTCCCGATACCGACCACGGGTTCTCGTTCTACGAACGCGAGGTCTACCGGCACGACGCGGCGGAGCGGGCCTGGACGAAGGCGTTCGCCCTGTTCGAACGCAAGCTCAAGCGCTGATACAACGGATCGGCTTATCGATCAGATTCTCGGGAGGAAGTGAGATGGGACCCTTGTCGGGTGTCAAGGTTGTCGAGTTCGCCGGGATCGGCCCCGGGCCGTTCTGCGGCATGCTGCTGGCGGACCAGGGCGCGGATGTCCTGCGCATCGACCGCACGGCGGCGGCGGATCTGGGCGTGCCGGTCGATCCGCGCTTCGACGTGCTGGGTCGCGGGCGCCGCTCGGTGGCGCTGGACCTGAAGAAGCCCGAGGCGATCGAGGCGGCGCTGCAGCTGATCGCGAAGGCCGACGCGGTGATCGAGGGCTTCCGCCCCGGCGTGATGGAGCGGCTGGGCCTGGGGCCGGAGATCTGCCTGGAGCGCAATCCGAAACTGGTCTTCGGCCGGATGACGGGCTGGGGGCAGGAGGGGCCGATGGCCCATGCCGCCGGCCATGACATCAACTACATCTCGCTGACCGGCGCGCTGCATGCCGTCGGCCCGAAGGACCGGCCCTACCCGCCGCTGAACCTGGTGGGCGATTTCGGCGGCGGCGCCCTCTATCTGGCGTTCGGCGTCTGTGCCGCCCTGATCGAGGCGCGTGCCTCTGGCAAGGGGCAGGTCGTCGACGCGGCGATGGTCGACGGCGCCGCCAACCTGATGACGCCGATCTACGGCCTGAAGGCGGCCGGCCGCTGGGCCGACGAGCGCGGCGTGAACATCCTGGACGGCGGTGCGCCTTGGTACGACGTCTACGAGACGAAGGACGGCAAGTTCATCTCCATCGGGTCGATCGAGAAGAAGTTCTACGCGGAACTGATCGAGAAGCTGGGCCTGGGCGATGCCAACCTGCCGGCACAGTTCGACATGGCGCAGTGGCCGGCGCTGCGCAGGCATTTCACGGCCGCGTTCAAGGAAAAGACCCGCGACGAATGGTGCGCCATCATGGAGGGGTCCGATATCTGCTTCGCGCCCGTCCTCAGCATGGAGGAGGCGCCGGGTCATGGCCATATGAAAGCCCGCGGCACCTTCGTGGAGGTGGACGGGATCACCCAGCCCGGGCCTGCGCCGCGTTTCTCCCGGACACCGGGCGGCATCCGCCATCGCGCCCCGAAACCGGGAGAGGGCGCCGATGCCACCCTGAAGGACTGGGGCTTCGCCGACGATCAGGTCGCCGCGATGCGCGACGCCGGGGTGCTGGGCTGAGACTGCGGCCCGCCTGCCACCCCCTTCCTTTCCCCCTTCCATCTCCCCGGGACGCCGGCGGCGTCCCGGGGGCAACCCTGTTCGCGAGGCCCCGGGCAAGCGCTTCCGCGCACCGGTGGCAGCTTCGCATCCGGCGCGCGGCCTCGCTTTTCCGCCCGGAATCCCGTATAACGATTGTGAAAACGGGCTGCATACCGCGCGGTACTCCAACGTCGCGCGGCAACAACAACCACAAAGAACAAAGCGGGAAACGTGCTGGGAGCCTCACCACGCCGTGGGAGCGAAGCTGACCGGGCACTGCCGTCCGTGCCGGCAGTGCAGCGACGTGGCCTGCCCGCAGGAGCGGGCCGCGACCGGCCGGGGGGCCCCGCAGGCAGGGAGCGGCGCGGATGAGCCGTCCGGCGGGCAGGCGCGGCGCGCTCCTGGGTCGGACCCTGCGGCTCGGTTCCCTGCTGCTGGCGGGTGCCGGCAGCCTTCTCTTCCTGGCCCTGTTCATCCTGTCCTCGCGCGACCTCGACCGGCAGCAGCAGAGCTTCGGCCATGCCGCAACGACCGAGGCCTGGGTGGTCCACCAGCTCGCGATCCAGTTCCAGAAGCTGCAGCGCGTCCTCGCCCTTGCGCAAACGGGCGCCGGCGGGACGGCGACCGCCCCGGGCACGGATCCTGCGGCGGCGGTGGCGATCCAGGCGGACTTGCTGTGGAGCCGGATCGACCTGCTGACCAGCGGGCCCGAGGTCGGGACCCTCGGGGCGCTGCCGGAGACCCGTGAGGTACAGGCCGCATTGCGGCACGCCCTGGAGCGGCTGGAGCATCTGCTGCCGGCGATCGGCCGGGGCGAACCGGCTGCGATCGCGGAGGCGGGCGCGCTCCTCGCCGCACAGGAGGACGCGGTCGGCCGCTACGCGCAGGACATGCTGCACCGCGCGCCCAAGGCGGTGCGGGCGGATCTGCAGGCGCAGTCCGCGCAGATCGAGCTCTACCTGGCGGTGATGCTGTTGCTGGGCCTGGTCTTCGTCCTGTCGCTGGGCGACGAGATCCGGCGCAACCGGCGGCTCGCCCGCATGGCCCGCCAGTCCCTGGAGCTGGCGCAGCACGAGAGCGCGGCGAAGAGCGTCTTCCTGGCCACCGTCTCGCACGAGATCCGGACGCCGCTCAATGCGATCAGCGGCTTCGCGGAACTGATCGAGCGGCAGCCCTACGGTCCGGTCGGCAACGAGAAGTACCTGGAATACGCGCAGGACATCATCGCCTCCACCGCCCATCTGTGCGGCCTGCTCGACGATGTCACGGATGCGCAGATGGTCCTGCAGGGGCAGATCTCGCTGCAGGACGAGGAGATCGAGCTGCGCAGCTTCCTGGCCGAGACCCTGCGTATCGTGCGGGCCAATTGCGCCGGCCGCTATCTGCCGCCGCGGATCGACACAAGGGTCGTCGCGGTGACCCTGCGCGCCGACCGCCGGCGGCTGCGCCAGGTCCTGATCAACCTGGTGACCAATGCGATCCGCTATTCCGAGGGCCAGGCCGAGATCCGCATCGAGGCAGGCCTCGCCGCCGGCGATCTGTGCATCGCGGTGAGCGATCAGGGCCGCGGCATCCCGGAGGCCGATGTCGAACGGGTGTTCCAGCCCTTCCAGCGCGGCCAGCAGCCGGCCGGGACCGGCGCACCGGGCATGGGGCTGGGCCTGACCATCGTCCGCAGCATCATGGCGGCTCATGGCGGCAGCGTCCGCCTGGAGAGCGCAGCCGGCAGCGGCACGACCGTGACCCTGCTGATCCCGGCGGACCGGGTCGGGCGGGAGCGACCGCCCGGGCTGTCGATGATGCAGGGTGTCGCCGCCGAATAGCCGCCCGCCGCGGCGCCGGCCGACCTTGCGAACCGTCTTGCCACCTCCGTCCCCGCCGCGATAAGCAGGGCCGGTCGGCGGGTCCAGCCGGGCAGCATCCGGGAGGGGGCGATGGTTTCATTGCGACATGTGCTCGGCGCCGCGGCGATCGCCGGTGCAGCCATATCGGGCCTGCCGCAGGGCGGGCCCGCCCCGCTGCGGGCCGCGACCGAACCGCTCTATGCCTGGGTGCAGATGGTGCCGCCGGGCGTCGGCCAGGCCCGGGCCCTGGTGCCGGCGGGCACGGCCTGTCCCGACCTGGTCGCCGACGGGCGGACGGTACCGATGCGGGTCCGTGCGCCGGCAGACCGCGCCAACGGCTTTGCCGTGACCAGCTGCCAGGCGGACCTGCCGGCCGGGGCGTCCGCGCTGCGGGTCGGCAGCCTGGACCTGCCGGCGCCCAAGGCCGCGCCGCAGCGGATCGCGGTGATCGGCGATACCGGCTGCCGCATCAAGGGCGATCGCGCGCAGGCCTGCGACGACCCTGCGGCCTGGCCGTTTCCCGCAATGGCGGCGGCCGTGGCCGCCGCGCGGCCCGACCTGATCGTGCATGTGGGCGACTATCTCTACCGTGAATCCCCCTGTCCGGAGGGCGATCGCGGCTGTGCCGGCAGCGAATGGGGCTACAACTGGGGAACCTGGCAGGCGGACTTCTTCGCGCCTGCCGGGCCGATGCTGGCCACCGCGCCGCTGCTGCTGCTGCGCGGCAATCATGAGACCTGCGGGCGCGCCTGGCGCGGCTGGTACCGGTTCCTGGCAGAGCGCGACTGGACGCCGGAATGCCACGACTATGAAGCCCCCTATGCGATCGATATCGGCGCCCGCCGCCTTGTGGTCCTGGACAGCACCCATGCCGACGACCGCGAGGCGAAGCCGCATCAGGTGATGCACTACCAGGCGCTGCTGCATGCGGTGAACGGCCTGGCGGCAGCGGGCGGACGGGAAAGCTGGCTGGTCAGCCACAAGCCGTTCTGGTCGATCGGCCGCATCAAGGGGGCAAAGGGGCCGCATCCCCATGCGGACGGCTATAATGCGGTGCTGCAGGCGGCCGAAGCGGCGGTCCCGCTGGCGCCGGAGGTCACCGGCATCCTGTCCGGCCATTTCCACCTGTTCCAGGCGCTCAGTTTCGAGGGCGGCAATCCGGATGCGGCGGGCGGCGCCGCCGTCGCCAGGCGGCCGAACCAGCTGATCCTGGGCAATGGCGGGACGATGCTGGCCCGCGGCGCGGCCGGGAGCCTGCCGGCCGGCTTCGATGCCTGGGGCCTGGCAGCCCGCAATTTCGTCACCATGGACCGCTTCGGCTTCGGGCTGCTGGAGCCCTCCGGCACGGATTGGCAGCTGACCCTCAGCGGCAGCGACGGCACTGCCTTCGCACGCTGCACGGTGGTGCCGTTCGACGCCCGCTGCGCGCCGCTGCAATAGGCGGCAGGGGAGGACCGGATGCGGATACCGCGCCTGCTTGAGGTGCTTGGTCGGAAGGGCGGCCGTGCGGGCGGTCGCGCCGGTCCGGAAGGCGGCGCCGAGTCTCCGGCACCGGCCGGGCGCGGCGTACGGTCGGAGCCCTATGCGCCGGAGGCCCGTACCGGGGGCGGCAATCCCAGGGTCTATGTCGAGGAGGTGCGGGTCCGCACCGGCCGGTTCGACGCCCAGGAGGCACCGCCGCCCGGCTTCCGGGGCACACGTGCGGAAGCGGCGCGGCCGCCGGCGGCGCCGGCCGGCGATGCCGGCGGGCGGCCGTCGCGCCGCGCCGAACGCGAACGGATCACGGTATCCACCGAGGTCGAGGTCGAGGGCGGCGGGCAGGCGCTGCGCCGCCCGCCCGCCGGTCGCCGCTAGATCAACCTGCACTCGGATGGAATCATCCGAGTGGCAATAAGTTGATCGATTTCAACAAGATAGCGCATCTTGTCTGCGTCCGAACGGACGCAGGATGCGCTAGGATCAGCGGCCGCGCCCTCAGCCGGCGGCCGGGCCGGAATCCGGGGTCGCCATCGGCAGATCGAGGAGCCCACGCCGCCGCAGCCAGAGGCTCGGCCGGTAACGGTCGTCGCCGGTGATCGCCTGGATCGCGGCCAGCCCGTCCAGCGCGCGGCGGCCGCCGATCGCGTCGGCGATCTGCAGCGGGCCCTGCGGATAGTTCAGGCCCAGGGTCATGGCGCGGTCGATATCCTCCGGCGTGGCAATCCCCAGCTGTGCCATCTCGCAGCCCAGATTGGCGATCATCAGCAGGATGCGCTGGGCGATGAAGCCGGGACTGTCGTTGATCGCAACCACATGTTCCGCATGCCCGCGCAGCCGCGCGACCAGCGCGTCGCGGCAGGCGGTATCGCCGCCGGGGGCCTGCATCACGGTGAGGCAGCCGCGACCGGCGCCGGTCAGGTCGATCGCGACCAGGCGCCGATGGTCCAGTCCCAGGCGGGCGGCCAGTGTGGTGCAGTCCTCGCCGAACGGGGCCGCCGCGATCGGCATCCGGCCGTCGTCGGCGGCGACTTCCGCGCCGGCGGCCACCAGCAGTTCGCCCAGGGTGCGATCCGGCTCCGCCAGTGCGATGCGGGGGGCCGGGGCGGCGGAGGTGTCGGGCGCCACGCAGCGGCCGGTCCGCATCGCCGGCACCGGTGCGTCGCCGCCATAATCGTAGAATCCCTGGCCGGTCTTCCGGCCCAGGCGGCCGGCTTCCATCATCGCCTGGTGCAGCGGCGAGGTGGCCAGCCGTCGGTCATGATAGAAGCCGCCATAGATGATCTGGCTGACCGGATAGTTCACGTCGATCCCGGTCAGGTCCATCAGTTCGAACGGTCCCATGCGGAAGCCGCAGGCGCTGCGCATGACGGTGTCGATGTCGGCGGGGTCGGCCACGCCTTCGCTGGCCAGGCGCAATGCCTCGGTGGTGAAGGCGCGGCCGCCCAGATTGACCAGGAAGCCGGGGCCGTCCTGCACCACGACCGGCACCCGGCCCATGCGCTTGCCCAGCACGGACAAGGCCTGCAGTGCCTCCGGGCTGGTGTCGGGCGCGGCGATCACCTCCACCAGCTTCATCAGCGGCACGGGGTTGAAGAAGTGCAGCCCCGCCACCCGGTCCTTCCGCGTGCAGTCGGCGGCGATCGTGGCGATACGGATCGAGGAGGTGTTGCTGGCCAGCAGCGCGTCGGGGCGCACCGCCTTCTCCAGTTCGGCGAAGACCTGGCGCTTCACCGCCAGGTCCTCGATCACCGCCTCCACGACAAGGTCGGCATCGGCCATCTCGGCCAGGGATGCGACCACCTGCATCCGGCCTGCTGCCGCTGCGGCATCCTCGGCCGACATGCGGCCCTTCTCCACCAGGCGGTCCAGCTGCTGCACGATCAGGGCACGGCCTTTCTCCGCGGCGCCGTCCATCTGGTCGAACAGCCGCACCTGCATGCCGCCGGTGGCGGAGACCTGCGCGATCCCCCGTCCCATGGCGCCGACACCGACCACCCCGACGGTCACCGGTCCGGCCTCATAATCCCGCATCTGCGTCGCCGCCTTCGACCCCGCCATTGCTCTGTCCCTCCGCCCTTGTCTGGTTGCGCGGCGCTGCGCCGCATCGGGCGCCGGCACGGGCCGGCGCGGATCTTGAATGGCAGCCTGCCATCCCTACATCTTTGGCATGTCGGCGCCGGTTGGGCCGACGGTTGCAGGTTCCGGGGGAAGGCCGACAGGCTTCCCGTGCGGGGCCGGGTCGATCCACGTCACTCGCTTCTGTTGGAGGAGATGACCATGTCCCGCATGTCGGTGTTCAACAGCCCGCTGCTTCTGGGCTTCGAGCAGATCGAGCGCGTTCTCGATCGCGCGGCCAAGACGTCCAGCGACGGCTACCCGCCATACAATATCGAACAGCGCGGCGACAACGCCCTGCGGATCACCCTTGCGGTGGCAGGCTTCTCGGAGGCCGATCTGGCGATCACCCTGGAGGACAACCAGCTGGTGATCCGTGGCCGGCAGTCGGACGACGACGAGAGCCCCAGGCTTTTCCTGCATCGCGGCATCGCCGCGCGGCAGTTCCAGCGCAGCTTCGTGCTGGCCGAGGGGATCGAGGTGGTGGCCGCCGACCTGCACAACGGTCTTTTGAACATCGATCTGCAGCGGCCGGAACCGGCCCAACAGGTCAAGCGAATCGCGATCCGCACCCGCGAGAGGAAGGGCGGCGACGGCACCGGCTCCGTTCCGGTCGGGGCCAAGGACTAGGGCAGTTTTGGAACGCGTAAGGGCCCGGGGGTATTTCACTCCTGCGGGTGGCATGCGTGGCCGGGGCGGGCTGATCCGACCGGACCCCGATGCGCCGCCGGATGACCCGGGAGCCGAGGTAGAGGAGGTCGTCATGGACCAGAACAATCACGGTAATGCCGGCGGCGCCGCGCCGCAGCAGCAGTCGCAGTTTTCGCCGGAAGCTTTCGCCATGCTCGGTGCCCCCGACCTGGCCTATATCCGCCCCGTCCAGACCCAGGCCGGGCCGGCCTTCGGCATCTTCGCCGCGAACGGCCAGCATGTCGGTCTGGCGGAGAGCGCCGACCAGGCTTTCGCCGCAGCGCGGCAACACGACCTGGCGCCAGTCTACGTACACTGACTGACTACGTGCACTGACTAAGTGCGCTGACGCCCGCGGGGCCGGTCAGGCCCGGCGGGACGGAACGACGGCCCCTGCTGCTGGGCCATGCGGCCCGCAGCGGGGCCGGTCGTCTGAGAGCCGGCCCCGCCGCCCCTGCACCCAGATTACTGGCGCATGGGCGCGCGTATTCTACACATGCGTGCAGATAGGCCGAACGGACGTTCATTAACGATATTTCCATGAATTGCGGCCAGTCTTCGTTCCGGATGGGATGGTCGTTGCTGCAGTGCAGCAGGCCATGCCGAGGGATTGTTGTCATTCGGGGACAAGCACGATGGCTGGTACCAGCGACCTTTCCGAGCGCCTGCGCTTCATCGGACTGGGGGAGCAGGAACGGAAGCACCTTTCCGGCCATGCCCAGGCGATAGAGAAGGGCCTTCCTGCCGTTCTCGGCGCCTTCTATGGCGAAATTGCCAAATGGCCGGAGCTTGTCGCGCTGTTCGGCGGCGATGCCGGCCTGGACCGCGCCCGCGCGGCGCAGGGGCGGCACTGGAAGGAGATCGCCAACGCCCGCTTCAGCGACAGCTATGCCGCCGCGGTCGACCGCATCGGCCATGTGCACAACAGGATCGGGCTCGAGCCACGCTGGTATGTCGGCGGCTATGCCCATCTGCTGGCCGGACTGCTGGATGCCGTGGCGCAGTCGGCCCTGCCGAAGATGAGCGCCGGCGACCGCGCCAGGCTGAGCGCCGTCCAGGGGGCACTGGTCCGTGCCGCGCTGCTGGACATGGACCTCGCCATCAGCACCTATCTTGAGGCCGGCAAGGCGGAGAAGCGGGAAATGCTGGATCGGCTTGCCGAGAGCTTCACCTCCGGCATCGGCAGCGTCGTGGCCGGCGTCGACGGCGCGACCGGCATATTGGGAGAGAATGCGGGCCGCATGCGCGGCATCGCGCATGATACCAACGAACGCGCGCAGAGCGTGGCCGCCGCGGCGGAAGAGGCGACGACCAATGTCGAGACGGTGGCTGCCGCGTCGGAGGAACTGACCGCCGCGGGGCGGGAGATCGCCGGCCGGGTGCAGGCCAATGCGGCCCTGGCCAGCCGTGCCGACGAGACGGCCGAACGCGCCAACGACCAGATCGGCAGCCTGGCGGCGGCAGCGGACCAGATCGGCCGCGTGGTGGAACTGATCCGCGAGATCGCCGGTCAGACCAACCTGCTGGCGTTGAACGCGACCATCGAGGCGGCGCGCGCCGGGGATGCAGGCAAGGGCTTCGCGGTCGTCGCGCAGGAGGTGAAGTCGCTGGCCACCCAGACCGCGAAGGCCACGGACGACATCACCCGGCAGGTCGGCGACGTCCAGTCGGAGACCAAGGCCGCGGTCCTGGCGATCGAGGAGATCGTCGGCCAGATCCGCGAGATGAGCCAGACCACCTCGGCGATCGCCGCCGCCATCGAGGAGCAGGAGGCCGCAACCCAGGAAATCGCCCGCAATGTTGCGGAGGCGGCGAGCGGCACGCGGGAGGTCACCCAGAACATCGGCGGCGTCAGCCATGCCGCGCGGGAGACCGGCGTTGCGGCTGAAGCAATGGTGTCGGCTGTCAACGACCTGTCTGGACAGTCGCAGCGCCTGCGGGAGAGTGTCGAGACCTTCCTCTCTGGCATTCGCGCCGCCTGATACGTCATTATGGACAAACTGAGTGCGATGCGGGCCTTCGTGAAGGTCTGCGAGACGGGGTCCTTTACGGCGGCAGCCCAGGCCATGGGCGTGCCGAAATCCGCCGTCAGCAAGCAGGTCGCCTGGCTGGAGGAGAATCTCGGTGTCCGCCTGCTGAACCGGACCACCCGCAGGTCCAGCATCACCGAGGTGGGCCAGGGCTTTCTGGAGCGTTGCCGGCGGATCCTGGAGGACGTGACGGAAGCCGAGGCACAGGCGACCGAGCTGCAGACCCGGCCCGGTGGCCGGTTGCGGGTCACGACGCCGTTCTCCTTCGGCCTGCTCCACCTTTCCCAGGTGCTGTGTGACATCGCCACCGCCTATCCGGAGCTGGAGCTGGACGTCACCATGACGGACCGCTTCGTCAGCCTGCTGGACGAGGGCTTCGACCTGGCGATCCGCATCGGCGACCTGCCGGATTCCAACCTGATCGGGCGCCGGATCGCCGATACCCGGCTGGTCCTCTGCGCCAGCCCCGCCTATTTCGCCCGCGCCGGCACGCCGCAGAGCCCGGCGGACCTGGCGCAGCACAACTGCCTGATCTATGCCCGCGAAGGCCGGCACGACAACTGGCAGTTCCGCGACAACGGCCGCGACATCGCCGTGCTGCCGCGGGGCAATCTTCGGGTCAACAACGGCGACGCCCTGAAGATGGCCGCACTGCGCGGCCTGGGCATCGCCCAGCTGCCGGTCTTCCTGGCGGGCGCCGAACTGGCCGACCGCCGGCTACTGCCGGTGCTGACCGACTACGAGCGGCCGCCGCTGGCGATCAATGCCGTCTATCCGCACAACCGGCACCTGTCCGCCAAGGTCCGGGTCTTCGTCGACGAGCTGGTCAAGCGCTTCAAGGGCGGGGCCGAGCCGACCCTGGCCGACGACTGACAGTCGACACCGCCGCGAGCCGGCGCATCCCCTTCGACCATCTTCATTGCGCTTGATACAATCTCCCGCTTTCTTCAGGGATATTGAATCACGCCATGCGGGACATCGATACCAGCCTGCTGCGCGCCTTCATCGCGATCGTCGACGCCGGCAGCTTCAACCGGGCGGCGCGGCGGCTGAGCCGGACGCAATCCGCGCTGAGCATGCAGATCAAGCGGCTGGAGGACCTGGTCGGGACATCCCTGTTCGACCGAACGATGCGCCCTGCGCAGCTGACCGCCGCCGGCGAGGGTCTGGTTGCTGCGGCGCGCGAGATGCTGGCCATCAACGATGCCGCGCTCGAGGCGATCCGCAGCGAACGCATCGCCGGCCAGGTCCGTCTGGCGATCATGGAGGATTATGCCGCCGGCCCGCTGGCGCCGCTGCTTGGACGCTTCCTGGCCGAGCATCCGGCGGTGCAGGTGGAACTGCATACCGGCCTGACCGCGGACATGGTCGACGATCTGGGTGCGCGCTACGACCTTGTCGTTGCGATGCTGCCCGCCGGCGCGGAAGGCGGCGAACTGCTGTACCGGGGCCGCAGTGTCTGGGCCGCCGCGCCGGGTTTCGACCCCGGCCCGCGCGAGGTCCTGCCCCTGGCGCTCTACCCGCAGGGCTGCCTGTTCCGGAAATGGGCGACCCGTGCCCTGGACCGTGCCGGCCGCCGCTGGCGCATCGGCGTCGTCAGCCTGTCCGCCGGCGCGGTGCATGCCGCCGTGCGGGAGGGCTGGTGCCTGTCGGTGTTCAAGGATTTCACGGTGCCCGGCGACCTGGAGATCCTGCCGACGGGCGCGGGCCTGCCGGCTCTGCCGGATTTCGAGATCCGCCTGTTCCGCGCCCCCTCCGCGCGGACCAGGGCCGGACTGGAACTGGCCCGCTTCCTGGCCGCGACCCTGCACGCCGCGCCTGACGTGCCCCCGCCCCGCGACAACCTCGCGGCCGGCAAGGGCGGCGGGGCGGCGCGGATCAGCCCGACACCTGCCGGACAGGCGCCGGCCGGATAGGCGCCGGCCGGATAGGCGCCGGCCGGTCGGGTGCAGTGCGGCGCACCAGGCGCTGCACGTCGGGGCAGAGCCGGCGGGGCAGGGCGTCGGGGCGGAACCAGCCGATGGCGGCCGCATCCGAGGCGGCGCATGCCGCCGCCGCCGCGGCGACGAGGCAGACCGGCCGAAGGATGTAGTGGCGGCCGGTGGTCTGGTCGCGGAAGCGGACCGCGGCCGGCGGGCGGCCGGGCAGGACGGCGGCCGCAAGGCCGGTCTCCTCAGCCAGTTCGCGCAGGGCGGCGACCCGGTCCGCCTCCCCCGGCAGGCGATGCCCGCCTGGAAAGCCCCAGAGCCCGGCCTGTGGTCGGCGCGCCCGCCGGACCAGCAGGACCCGCCCGTGCCGCCAGACCACCGCCAGAACCCCGTGCCGCCCCGAACCCGGCATAGCCGTCGCCAGCCCGCCGCCGGTCAGCGGCCGGCCTGGCCCGGATAGTCGCCGCTCTGCAGCCCCTCGATATGGGAGGCCGCCTCCGGCCCGGCCGGGCGCTGCAGTTCCTCCGTGCCGAAGCTGGCGATATGGAACAGCGCGTCACCCTCATGCACGGCGGGCAGGTTGCAGCGGCCGATCACGATGCCGTCGACCGGTGCCACGACAGGGCGGTCGTTCTCTCCGGCCACGTCGGCCAGGTGGGCCAGCACCTCGCCCCGGGCGACCCGCTGTCCCAGGGCGATCTCGGTCCGCATCAGGCCGGACTGGGGCGCGCGGATCCATTGCGAGGCCAGCGCGACGTCCGGAGCCGGTGGCGCGCGGCGGCGGGCGGCATGACCGTCGGTCAGCATCTCCAGCGCCACCATCACGTTGACGATGCCGCGCAGGCCGGTGGCGATCGCACGCTCGTCGAAGCGCAGCGCCTCCCCCGCCTCGTAGAGCAGCATGGTCAGGCCCTTCTCCAGGGCATACTGGCGCAGCGAGCCGTCGCGCAGATTGGCGTTCACGATCACCGAGGCGCCGAAGGCGCGCGCCAGCCGCTCCGCCTCGCGGTCCTGCAGGCTGACCCGGACATGCGGCAGGTTGGTGCGGTGGTTGCCGCCGGTATGCAGGTCGATGCCATGGCTCGCATGGGCGACGATTTCCCTGGCGAAGACGTTCGCGATCCGCCCGGCCAGGGAGCCGCGGGCGGAACCGGGAAAGGAGCGGTTCAGGTCGCGCCGGTCCGGCAGGTAGCGGGTGTGGTTCAGGAAGCCGTACATGTTGACCACGGGAATGCAGATCAGCGTGCCGCGCAGCCGTTTCAGCGCCGGCAGGTGGCGCAGCCGGCGGATGATCTCCACCCCGTTGATCTCGTCGCCATGGATGGCCGCGGAAACGAACAGGACGGGACCCGGCTCCCGGCCGTGCACGACATGCAGCGGCATGGCCAGCGGCGTGAACGCCGATTGTCCGGGCAGCTGCAGCGCCAGGGTCGCCCGTTCGCCGGGGGCGAGCTGCCGGCCGGCGATCTGGAAGCCGGAGCGCAGCACCGCCGGACCGGCGGGCGGTTTCCGCTCAGTGCGCCGTGCCACGGTGTCGCGCTCCCCTCAGGCTGCGGGCCATGCCACTTCGCTGTCGAAGGTCGTCAGGTAGGAAAGGGCCGGGTCGACCAGGAACCGCCGCTTCAGGGCCTTGCGGCCGATCAGCATGCGGAAGCCCATCTCGTCGCGGTTGGTCAGGGTCAGCTCGATCTCGTAGAGCGCCGGGCCGATCTGCATGCGGGTGCGGATCACCGGGCGCCGCTCCGCCTGGCCGTTGGAGGACAGGATGCGCCGGCGCTCGACCACCCGCGCCCGGCAGGCGATCGCCGGGAAGCGCCGGCGCTGCAGCGGCTGCACGACGAAGCGCGCCCAGCGCCCGTCCTCTGTCTCCTCCTCCATCAGGTTGTGGGCATGCAGGGCGGAGGTGCGGGCGCCGGTGTCGATCTTCGCCTTGATGCTGATCACCCCCAGGTCGGGCAGGCCGACCCATTCCCGCCAGCCGATCACGGCCTTCTGCTTCTTTCGCTTCACTGCGGGCTCCCGGCGCCGTTCGCGGGCAGTTGACACGGCGCCCAGTGCCTTGGCAAGCCGCCGCGCGGCATGGAGCGTGGCGCATAACGACCTGGAGAGGCCCGCATCCCGGCTGACACGAACAGGCTGCTTGCTATAGTAGGCGCCGCCGCGGGGGCCCGCTCATCCAGGGCCCCGAACTGTTATTGGTGGGGAGACGAAGGCATGCCGCAGACCTTGGGCGTCGATATCGGGGGCACATTCACGGATTTCGTGCTGTTCGACGACAATGGCGATGCCGTGAAGGTCTGGAAGAACGCCACCACTCCCGGCAATCCGATCGAAGGCGTGCTGACCGGCCTGAAGCAGGTCGCCGACCTGGACGGGGTGCGGGTGCTGCGGCTGGGCACCACCATCGCCACCAACGCGCTGCTGGAGCGCAAGGGCGCGCGGGTGGCCTATGTCACCACCAAGGGCTTCAAGGACATCCCCTTCATCCAGCGCGGCAACCGCCGCGCCCATTACGACCTGTCCTGGATCAAGGCGAAGCCGCTGGCCAAGCGCGAGGACTGCTACGAGGTCGACGAGCGGCTGGACGCGCAGGGCGAGGTGGTCAAGCCGGTCGATCCGGACGAGGTCGCCGTCATGGCCGCCGACATGGGCCGCGCCGGGATCGAGGCGGTGGCGGTGAACTGCCTGTTCTCCTACGTCTCCCCCGACCATGAGCGGCAGATCCGCGACGCCATCGCCAAGGCGCTGCCCGACATGCCGATCTCGATTTCCTACGACGTGCTGCCGAAGTGGAAGGAGTATGAGCGCTCCACCTCCACCATCGCCGACGCCTTCCTGAAGCCGGTGGTGCGCCGCAGCTTCAAGGCGATGCGGGAGGCCTTTGCCGGGACCGGCATCGGCGACCGCGTTGTGGTCATCAAGTCGAACGGCGGCGAGGCGAGCCTGGAATCGGCGGCGGAGACGCCGATCGAGCTGGCGGTGTCCGGCCCGACCGGCGGCGTCGTGGCGGCGCGCACCCTGGCCCGTCAGCTTGGCATCGACAATATCGTCACCCTGGACATGGGCGGCACCTCCACCGACTGCTCCACGGTGGTCGGCGCCGAGGCGAGCTTCACCACCGATTTCGAGATCGAGTGGGGGGTGCCGATCCAGGTGCCGATGATCGACATCCGCACGATCGGCGCCGGCGGCGGCTCCATCGCCTGGATCGACAAGGGCGGCATGCTGCGGGTCGGCCCGCAGAGCGCCGGCGCCGACCCGGGACCGGCCTGCTACGGCCGCGGCGGCAGGGAGCCGACGGTGACCGACGCCAATGTCGTGCTCGGCCGGATCAGCCCGCAGAACTTCCTGGGCGGGGCGATGCAGCTGGACGCCGACTCGGCGCACAAGGCGGTGGAGAGCGTGGCCGGCCCGATGGGGATGAGCAGCCGCCATGCCGCGCTGGCGATCGTGCAGATCGCCAACAACAACATGGTCGGCGCGCTGCGCACCGTACTGCTGGAGAAGGGGCTGGACCCCCGCGACTTCCGCCTGCTGGCGTTCGGCGGCGCCGGGCCGCTGCATGCCGCCGACCTGCTGGAGGTGGCGAACATTCCGCGCGCGATCATCCCGCCGCATCCGGGCCAGTTCTCCGCCTTCGGCTTCACCATGACCGACGCGCGGGTGGACCGGCACCGGACCGTGCAGCAGATCTCCGACAAGTTCGACCGCGACCGGGCCAGCGCGGTGCTGCAGGAACTGGTCGCCGATGCCAGGGCGGTGCTGGAGGCGCAGGGCTATGCCTCCGGCATCGAGGTCCAGCGCATGCTGGAGATGCGCTATCTGGGCCAGAACTACGAGCTGGAGCTGCCGTTCGACGCCGACGGCTTCACCGAAGCGAACACCGCCGACCTTTGGGAGCGGTTCCACGCGCAGCACAATGCCCGCTTCGGCTTCGCGATCGAGGGCGAGCGGATCGAGACGGTGAACATGAAGGTGGCGCTGACCGCGGTCGGGCCGAAGCCGGACCTGCCGGAACTGCCGAAGGGCGACGGCAGGGCGGCGCCCGTCGGCCATCGTACGGTGGCTTTCGAGGCCGGCGACGAGAAGGCCTGCGTCTACGACCGCGAGAAGCTGCGGGCCGGCGACGTCGTCGCCGGGCCGGCGCTGGTCGAGGAGCCGGCCTCCGTCACCCTGGTGCGGCCGGGACAGACCCTGACCGTCGGCACCTACGGCACGATGGAAATCGCCGAGTAGCTCGGCCACGATAGGCGCCCGGGACCCGCCAGCCGGCCCCCGCGCGGAAGCTAGCCCCATCCGGGAGTGCGTTATGGACTATGTGCAGATGAACATCCTGGAATCGACGATGGTGTCGATCTGCCGGGAAATGGGCATCACCCTGATGAAGACGTCCTACTCGACGATCTTCAACGAGGCGCTGGACTTCACCTGTGCGCTGGCGGACCGCAACGGCGACATGGTCGCGGTGGCGGAATTCTGCCCGGCGCAGATCGGCGGCATGCCGCTGCTGATCAAGACCTGCGTGCGGGAAATCCCCCTCGACCAGATCGAGGAGGGCGATGTGATCGTCCACAACGATCCCTATCGCGGCGGCCTGCACACCCCGGAACATACCTTCTTCAAGCCGTTCTTCGTGGACGGCCGGTTGGAGGGCTTCGCGGTGGCGATCGGCCATATCGCGGAGGTCGGCGGCATGGTCCCGGGCGGCTTCTGCGGCGAGGCGACGGAGATCTTCCACGAGGGCCTGCGCATCCCCCCGGTGAAGATCAAGCGGCGCGGCCAGGACAACGAGGAGGTCTGGAAGATCCTCCTCGCGAACGTGCGGACCCCCCGCTACAACTATGGCGACCTGCGCGCGATGATCAGCGCGGTCGACCTGGGCGTCAGCCGCATCCAGCAGACCTATGCGAAGTACGGCACGGCCGTGATGCGGCAGACCATCTCCGACCTGATGGACTATTCCGAGCGTCGCATGCGCGCGGAGATCGAGACCATTCCAGACGGCGTCTACGAGTTCGCCGACAAGGTCGAGGATGACGGGATCGAGGATCGCGAGTTCGACATCGTCGTGCGCGCGCATGTCCGCGGTGACCAGCTGATCGTCGACTATACCGGTTCGTCGAAGCAGGCGCGGGGCCCGATCAACGCCACCCTGGGCGTGACCTGGTCGGCCACCTACAACGCGCTGCTGCACCTGACCGACCCGACGATCCCGAAGAATTCCGGCTGCTTCCGCCCCGTGAAGGTGGTGGCGCCGCCCGGCACCATCGTGAATGTGGACTATCCGGCGCCCGAGGTCGGCGGCAATACCGAGACCCATCCCCGCATCGCCGGCACCCTGCTGGGGGCGCTGGGCCAGGCGATCCCGCACCGGGCGATGGCGGCGGAAGGCTCGACCCATGCCAATTTCGTGTTCGGCGGGGTCGATGCCCGGACCGAGGAATATTTCGCCTGCTACGACCTGGAATCGAACGGCTGGGGCGGGCGCAGCTTCGCCGACGGCAACGATTCCTGCGACAGCATCAACGGCAATTGCCGGATCACGCCGGTGGAGGTGTTCGAGACCCGCTTCCCCTGGCGGATGGAGAGCTTCGAACTGGTCGCCGATTCCGGCGGCGCGGGCAAGTTCCGCGGCGGTCTGGGCTATCGCAAGCAGCTGCTCTGCCTGAACGAGGAGATCACTGCCAGCCAGATGTCGGACCGCTACAAGCTGGCGCCCTGGGGCCTCCATGGCGGCAAGCCGGGCGGCAAGGCGGCGACCCTGATCCAGCGCGCCGGCACGCAGGAATGGCTGACGGTGCAGCAGGCCTTCAACAAGGTCTCGCCCAGCAAGTATTCCAACATCACGATCCGCAAGGGCGACCGGGTGATCCTGCAGATGCCCGGCGGCGGCGGCTTCGGCGAGCCGACCGAGCGCGACCCCGCGATGATCGCGCATGACCTGCGCGAAGGCTTCGTCACGCGCGAGGGCGCGGCCCGCGACTACGGCTATTCGGAGGCTGCGGAATGAAGTTCTCCGCCAACAAGCTTTATGTCGAGCAGTACCTGAAATGCGACAATTGCGGGATCCTGCTCTACGAGGGCGAGCCCCGCATCACCGACGCGGTGAAGGGCAAGCAGTTCTGCTCTGACTGGTGCGTGGACTGGTACAGGACCGAGACCCTGAAGCGGTTCCCGGAGGCGGCGGAGTAGCCGTCAACGGCAGGAACCACTCCCGGTTCGGCTGGAGACGCGTCCTGCTCTGGCCCGACCCGACTTCTCCGTCGATGCCGGGATAGCGGGCAATGGTAGGCCTCGCCGGAGGGGTGCTGCTGATGCGGCCGGCCGATGATTCGGCGCAGCACTGCGGGGTCTTCCATCCTGGAAATCCCCCTGGCGGACTGTCACGAAGCGAAGCCGATCCCGAACCGGTCCAGTGTCCGAAGCAGAACAGAGCGATACCCCGTGCGGTCTTCCCGCGCGAGATCCTTTTGAACCTGTTTGACGGCCATCGAGCGCAGGGGCTCGGGCGGGAACGGCACGGCCCAGCTTCGCAACATGCGCAGGCCGGTGCGTTCCGTGTGCCTGCCATCGAGCATGTCGAGCATCGCAAGCGCCGCAAAGCGCGCGGCAGAGACACCCTGCCCGGTAAAGCCAAGCGCATAGGCGAGGCATCCCCCGAACGCGGTGCCGGCAAAGAACGTGGTGCGTGCGGAGGTATCGATGATTCCCCCCCAGGCATGGGTGAAGGAGACATCCGACAGCGCCGGAAAGGCCTCGGCGAAGTTCGCGCCCAACCGCGCGTAGCTTGCGGGGCGGTGCAGGAACGCCCGGTCCCGACCGCTGCCGTAGTGGTAGATCGCGTCAAACCCACCCCAGAGGATGCGGTTGTCGGCGGTCTTGCGGCAGTAATGAAACCGGTTGCCGCTATCGGCTATGCCATAGCGCCCGCCCCAGCCCATGGCTGCGAACTGTTCGTCGGAAAGCGGCTCGGTCACCAGCGTATAGTCGAAGACCGGGATGATCGACATGCGAAACCGCTTGAGAAGCGGAACCGCCGCATTCGTCGCCATCACAGCCTGCCTGGCGGACATGACGGCCTGCGGCGTGGTCAACCGCATTCCCCATGAGGTTCTGTCGAGCGACGAGACAGGCGTGTCCTCATAGAGGACGATACCGCGATCAAGACAGGCCTGTCGCAGCCCTGCGACCAGCTTTCCGGGGTTCACCGTTGCATAATTGGGTTCGTAGAGCCCGGCGTGATATTTCGGGCTCCTGAACTTTTCATTCAGACTATCGCCTTCAATGTAGCTGCTCTCGATGCCGAAGCGTGCATAGGCCGCCTGCATCGCCTTGAGCCCGTCCGCCTGCCAGGGCGTGGCCGCCAGGTTGAGCTTGCCCGCGCGTTCGAACTCGCAGTCGATCCCGTATCGTGTGAGATCCTCCTGCAACCCGTCGAGATTCTCGCGCCCCAGGCGAACCAGCCGTTCCGCCTCCTTTGGCCAACGCGACACGGCATTGCAGACACCGTGGGAAATGCTCGGCGCGCAGAAGCCGCCGTTGCGGCCGCTGGCCGCAGCACCGCAACGCGTGGCCTCCAGGAGGGCGATCTTCGCATCCGGCGAACGCTCCCGCGCCTTGAGTGCCGCCCAAAGGCCCGTGAAACCGCCACCGATGATGGCGAGATCACAGAGGATATCGGCCGTCAGCGGCGGTGCGGCGTCAGTCTCCGGGATGGTCTCCGGCCAGAACGGCGTGCGGGCGGTACCGGCGAACCGGGCATCTTCATCCATGTTGCGGCCTCCCTACGCTGGCCGGACGCCGGCTGTGCAGCGGTTCGGATCCGCCTCAATCGCAATGCCCGTGCTCGAACCGACGCAGGGCGCCAGTGCAGTCATGCAGAGGCGAGTACCCCTTCCGCCTCATCCTTCGATAGCCGGTCCCGATCCCGCTGTGCCGGATCGCCGAAGCCGCCGCCGCCGGCGGTCTCGATCACCAGCCGGTCGCCGCGGCGAAGGGCGACGTTGCCCTTGGACGGCAGGTCGATGCAGGTTCCGTCACGCTCCACGAAGAACCGCGAAGGTGCGCCCGGCGCGCCGCCATGCAGACCCCAGGGCCGCACCTTGAAGCGGTCGGAATAGCAGTTGAAGGTCACGTCATCGTCGAGGATCTGGTAGACGCGGCGCACGCCCATGCCGCCCCGATAGGCCCCCGCTCCTGCCGAGCCGCGACGCAGCGCATATTCCTCGATGCGCATGAAGGGATAATCCAACTCCAGGCTCTCGACCGGAACGTTCGAGCAGTTTCCGACATATCCGTCGACGACATCGGCTCCATCGGCGCCGGAAGAGGCGCCCCAGCCGCCGCCCACCACCTCCATGTAGACGCGGTAGCGGTCCGGTCCCATATGGCCCATGCCGATCGCATTGGTCGTATCATGACCCGAAGCCAGCACCCGATCGGGCGCGACATCCGACATTGCGCGCATGATGGCGTTGTAGATGCGATGACAGGGGGTGTTGCGGGCGCGCACCGCAACCGGCTGGCTCGGGTTGAGGAACGAGCCAAAGGGCACGTCGATGCGCGTGATCGGCCGATACAGTCCGTCATTCACCGGGATCTGCCCGCCGCCCAGCAGAATGGCGAAGGCGCCATAGACCGCGGAGATCGTCGAGGCGAGCGGAGAGTTGATGATCCCCTTCGACTGCGGCGAGCTTCCCGCGAAGTCGACCTCGACGGAATCGCCGCTGATCGTGATCCTGACGGCGACGAGCAGCGGCGTGTCGCTGAAGCCATTGTCGTCCACGAAGTCTTCCGCTTCGTAGACACCATCGGGCATGCCGGCTATGCCCTCGCGCGCCAGCCGTTCCGAATAATCCTGCAGGTCCGCCCCCGCGCGGAGCACGTTGTCCCTGCCGAACTGTTCGAGAATCTCGGCGAAGCGCTGCTGGCCCGTCCGGTTGGCGGCCAATTGCGCATAGACATCGCCCATCACCTGATCGGGCGCCCGCACGTTGAGGCGGATGAACTGCTCCAGCAGGCCGTCGCCGAGATCACGCTCGATGTCAAAGCGCGACAGCGGAATCCGCAGCCCTTCCGAATAGACGTCCGAAGCACCCGCATTCGGGCCAGCGGCACCGCCGCCGACGTCGATATGATGGCCGATCGACGCGCTGAAGGCGACCAGGCTGCCCTCGTAGAAGATCGGCGTGAAGAGCACGAAATCATTCAGGTGCTGACCGCCACTATAGGGGTCGTTCGTGATCAGGCCTTCGCCAGGGCGTATCGTCGATAGGTCATAGCGCTTGGCGAAGGCCTCGAACACTTTGCCGAACGAGTTCATGTGGATCGGGCAGAACTGGGCCTGCGCCAGAATCCGTCCGTCCTGGTCCAGAAGCGATGTCGAGCAGTCCCTGGCCTCCCGGATGATGGTGGAGTAGGCCGACCGCACAAGCTTCTCCCCCATCTCCTGCGCTATGCCGTGCAGCCCGTTGCTGATGATGCTGAACAGGGCGTGGTCGCTGGCGCTCGGCATGCTCATGCCTGGGTCTCCTTTTCCAGGATCAGGGATCCGGTATCGTGCACGGCCGCCTGCCATCCCGGCGGGACGAGAGTGGTGGCAGTGGGCTCCTCTATGATCGCCGGCCCCTTCAGGACATGGCCCTTCGGCAACGATTCGCGCCAGGCGAACCGGCAATCCATTCGGGTGCCGCGGAAGGTCATTGCGGAGTCCTCGATCTCCGGCGCGGCATCGCCCGAGGGGCCGCGCGTGAGCTCCCGCAAAGTGCTGCCATCGGCGGGGATCTGCGCGACCAGCCGCAATGTGACGATCTCCACAGGATCGCGTGACATCGCGCCGTAGCGCGCCATGTGCGTGTCGTGGAAGAGCCGCTCGAGATAGTCCCGGCCCTGCGCGGAAAGCCTGTCCAGGCCGATCTCCGTCAGGAGTTCGAAGCCCTGGCCCGAATAGCGCATTTCCAGGGCATGATCGAAGATCAGCTCGTCCCGATGGCGTCCGAGCCGCGTGAATTCTTCGACGGCGCGCTCCCGCATCCGCTCAAAGGATGCCGCCACGCGCCCGGGCGCATGGTCGTCCACCTGCATGAGATTGGTCTCGCGGTAGATGCGCTTCAGGTCCGACACGAGCAGGCCGAGTGCCGAGAACAGTCCGGGATGCGGCGGAATGACGACGCGGCCGATCTTGAGGTCTTCCGCGGCGAGGGCGCTCATCATGGGGCCCATGCCGCCATAGCCGTAGAGCGCGAAGCTTTTCGCGTCGTGGCCGCGCTGGACCGAAACCAGCCGGATGCCCTGCCCGATATGGGCGATCGCGATGTCGACCATGGCCTGCGCGGAGTCCGAAGCCGACGGACCGAGCTTCGACAGGGCCTCGGCGGCCAGGTCGGCATGCAGCGCCATCCTGCCGCCCAGGAACCGGTGTGGCCGGATCCAGCCGAGCTGTACGAGCGCGTCGGTGATCGCCGGGTCCGTTCCGCCATGGCCGTAGCAGGCGGGCCCCGGCCGGGCACCGGCCGAGCGCGGGCCGACCCTCAGCATGCCGCCACGATCGACATAGCCGAGGCTTCCGCCGCCGGCGCCGATATTGGCGATATCGGTACTCGGCAGGCCCACCGGCAGGCCGTTGACCTCGGTTTCGGCGGTGACCCCAGCCGCACCGTTGCGGATCAGCGCGATGTCGGAACTCGTGCCACCGATATCGAGCGTGATCACGTCGGCATCGCCCATGACGGCCGCCACACGAACGGCGCCGATGACGCCGGCCGCAGGGCCGGAGTTGAGCATATGCACACCGCGGTCGAGGGAGCCTCCTCCCGGCAGAACGCCGCCGGAGGATTGCATGACGAAGAGGTCGCTCTGCGGGGCGCGTTCTGCCATGTGGCGCTCGAGACGGCCGATATACCGGCCCACCAGCGGTGCCAGATAGGCGGCCATCGCTGTCGTGGATGCGCGCTCATATTCCCGGAAGGTCGGCAGCACATCCGATGACAGAATGACCGGGAGGTCCGGGTGGCGCTCGGCCAGAAGGGCGCGGATCCTGTCTTCGTGCTGCGGGTTGAGATAGGAATGCAGCAGGCAGACGGCGACGGCCTCGGGCGCCTCGCGCGCGATGAGGTCTTCGACCGCATCGACCAGGAATGCTTCGTCCAGCGGCTCGATGACCGCGCCATGCGCATCCAGACGCTCAGGGGCCTCGATCGCGCGGCGTAGGGGAACCAGCGGTTCCGGCTTGTCGCAGGCAATCGCATAGACGTTGGCGCGAAGCTGACGCTGCAGCTCCAGAACGTCCCTGAAGCCGCGCGTCGTCACCAGAGCCGCGCGGCACCCGCGCCGTTCGATGATCGCGTTCGTGGCCACCGTCGAACCGTGGCAGAGCTCGGACATCTTCGAGAGATCCTCGCCCAGTGCCGCCTGCAGGCCGGAGATCACGCCCTCCGACGCGTCCTCGGGCGTGGAGGGGACCTTCTGGCTTCTGACCTTTCCGTCTTCGAGCCAGATCAGGTCAGTGAATGTCCCGCCGACCTCGACAGCCATTTTTATCATTTGCTAGGTCCACCTTTCATGCTTTGCCGTGGCGCTGGCATGGCTCGAGGTTCATCGCTCCGGCACGTTGGCGCGTGAGATGCAATCGCCCGCAATTCAACAGCCGGCCCATCCCGCGACGAGCAATCGTGTTTGCTGGCGCGCGAGTTGGAGAAAATCATCGGGGGTCATGTCTGCGCGCGCGCAGTAGTTGCGGAAGTCGTACATGAGAAGCGCGTAGACCATCTCTGCCGCCGCACCCTCGTCGACGTCCTCGCTCAGGGCCCCGCGGGCGCGGAAATGCCTCAGAATGTGACGCGTGAATGAACTGAAGACGTCTCTGTTCCGGTTGACTTCGTCGGACGCTTCGCTGTTTGCCCGGGACTCTGCGGCAAGCATGTCGAGCCACAGCGACTTCTCCTGTGGCGTCGTCACGTCGCCGATGTCCGCGTGCATGAGCCGGGCAAGTGCTTCGGCAAGATCCTCCGGCGGAGCCGCAGCGACTGCCTCGTAGGCCTGTGAAAGGCGCTCCCGGTCATTGGAAAGAAGCTCCAGCAGGATGGAGTTCTTCGAAGGAAAGTAGTTGTAGACGGTTTTGAGCGAGACATCGGCCTTCTCCGCAACGTCTTCCATTCTGGTCCGCTCGAAGCCGTCCTCGCGCAGCAGGACAATCGCCGCGCGCAGAATTTCGGCGCGCTGCATTTGCTTTTTCCGCGCGCGTCGACCGCCGTTTGGCGGCGTATCGACCTTGGCCATTCTCATACTCTCTTTTTTACAATCGAGTATAAAAATAATGCAGAGTGTAATTTATGCGTCAAGCGTTTTCGAGGGGGCCAGCGAGGACCCCTAGATGTCGTGACGAATGGAACCATCGATTCCGCAAGCGGATCTGACGGCTGGCAGAATGGCTCCAGCCTCGAGACCCTGCCTCTGCCAAGCTGACGCTCGCGGGGCTGGGGCGCGCCTCCGCGCCCGCCGGACAGTCTCTATAGCGGCCAGAACAGCAGGATCAGCGGCACGCCGGCGGCGACCACGATGATCTCCACCGGCAGGCCCATGCGCCAATAGTCCCAGAAGCGATAGCCGCCCGGCCCCATCACCAGCGTGTTGTTCTGGTGGCCGATCGGGGTCAGGAAGGCGCAGGAGGCACCGACCGCCGCCGCCATCAGGAAGGCATCGGGATTGGCATCCAGCCCGCTGGCGATGCCGACCGCGATCGGCGCCATCATCACCGCGGTGGCGGCATTGTTGACGATGTCGGAGATTGTCATCGTCACGATCATCACCAGGGCCAGCAGCACCCAGGGCGGCAGTTCGCCTGACAGCGTCAGCAGCTGGCCGGCGATCAGGTCGGTGGTGCCGGTGGATTGCAGCGCCTCGCCGACCGGCAGCAGGGCGCCCAGCAGCACGATCACCGACCAGTCGATAGCGTCATAGGCCTGGCTGAGCGGCATCACCCGCAGCAGCATCAGGATCACCACAGCCGCGGTCAGCGCGATGGCCACCGGCAGCAGGTCGACCGCCGCGATGGCGATGGCGCCCAGCGCCACGGCCAGGATCGTGGCCGCCCGACGGGGCACGCCGATGCGCAGCTCCCGCTGCGCCAGCGGCAGGCAGCCCAGGGTCGACAGGGCGCCGTTGATCTGGTCCTCCGGCCCCTGCAGCAGCAGCACGTCGCCGGCCTGGAAGCGGAAGCTGCGCAGCCGGCCGCGATGCGGATGGCCTTCCCGCGCCACCGCCAGCAGGTTGATGCCGTAGCGCGAGCGCAGGCGCATCTCCAGCGCGGTATTGCCGGCGATCAGGGAGCGCGGCATCACGACCGCCTCGGTCAGGCCCATGCCGCGGCCCTCCAGCGCCTCGTCCAGGGCCGCCTTGTCCTGGTCGATCAGGGCCAGGTCCAGGGTCTTGAGGATCCCCTCGATGGCATCGGGTGCGGCCTGCAGGATCAGGATGTCGTCGCCCTGGATCCGTTCCCAGGGCGCGAAGGCGGGGATCTGCCGGTCGCCGCGGATCAGGCTCAGCACCCGGGCCTCCTGGCTCTCCACCTCCTTCTCCAGCTCCGCCACCGACTTGCCGACGAAACGGCTCTCCGCGGGCACCTTGGCCTCGGTGATGTATTCCTGGATGCCATAGAGTTCGGTCCGGCCGGCATGGTGGCGGCGCGGCAGCAGCCGCCAGCCGACCAGCGCGACGAAGACCAGGCCCAGGATCGCCAGCCCGCCGCCGACGGGGGCGAAGGAGAACATCTCGAACGGCGCACCCAGGGCGTCCGCCCGGTAGTTGGAGATGATGATGTTGGGCGGCGTGCCGATCAGGGTGATCAGGCCGCCCAGCATGCTGGTGAAGGCCATCGGCATCAGGACGATGGCCGGCGACCGCTCCGACCGGCCGGCCGCGGCGATCGCCACCGGCATCAGCAGCGCCAGGGCGCCGACATTGTTCATGAAGGCCGACAGCACGCTGACGATCAGGCAGAGGCCGCCGACCTGGATCCAGGCCGGTCCGCCGGAGGGGACGAGCCGGTCGGCCAGCCAGTCGATCACCCCGGAATGCATCAGGGCCCGGCCAAGCACCAGCACGGCCGCGACGGTGATGACGGCGGGATGCGCGAAGCCGGAGAAGGCGTTCTCCGTCGGGACCAGACCCAGCAGGACGGCCGCCAGCAGGGCCGTCAGGGCGACCACGTCGTAGCGCCAGCGGCCCCAGGCGAACAGGGCCAGGGTGGCCGCCAGCAGAAGGCAGATGGCGATCTGTTCGGTCGTCATCGGGTTGCGTCACCGTTTCGGTTGCGCCAGGGAGGCGGCCGCGGAGCCCCGCTGCGTGTGGATGGGGCCCGCTCCAGGGAGCAATGCCAGAAATCCCCAGGATCGCAAAACGCGAAGCGCAGCGGCGGGTTCCCTACCCGAACGCCGTCCGCACGACACAGGGCGCGGGTCGCAAAGGGCCGTTGTCAAAAAAAAGGCCGCCGGTTTGCACCGGCGGCCCAGTTCGGATCTTAGGAGATGTCGCGAGAACCTGCCCGCGAGCGAGATCCACTATAAGGATCCGGTGCCGAAATGCAAATGCGAATGATCCGCATAAACGATTTTTTCGGGATCGGATCGCCGTCCCTGTGCGCTGGCGCCGGCGGGCCGTCATTCGGGGGTGACGCGGCCTTTCGGGGTTGACATTGGGCAGCCGAGCGGGCGCCTTTGCAGCCCTGTTGCAGCGAGAGGATGATCCATGGCGGGCGACTGGCCGAGTCGCCGGACGGCAGTCCGGAGAAGCCGGCATCGATGGCGTGCGGGGATGCTGGCCTGCGCCCTGGCCCTGCCGGCATGGGCCGGCGGCTGGACCGGTGCGGCCGCACAGGGCTATCCGCTGCGAATCGACTGTCCTGACGCGCCGCTCTATGCGGTCGGCGGCCTTACCCTGACCCGCGACATGCAGGCCCAGGGCCTGGTCCTGCTGGCGCGGCTGCAGCACAACCGCACCGCAGAGGTCTATGACATCAGCTGCGCCACGGCGGCCGCGACACAGCCCGGCGATGGCGGCGCGGCATCCGACGCCAGCTACCAGTTCGTCTGCACCGCGCGCGGCGAGGGCCGGCGCAGCGGCGGCGCGCAGGCAAGCCGCGAGGGAAAGGTGCCCGCCGGCCTGGGCCTCGACCACCCGGAGACACGGGCCGCCATCACGGACGCGGTCTGTCCGGCGGCACGGCTTGCCCTGTCGCGTTTCCGCGCCGGACTGGCCGAATAGCGGTGCCGGCGATCCGCCGGGCAGGCCGATGACCCTGCCGCGACCCTATCTGACCAGCCGCCTGCTGCGCGCCACGCGGGTGGCGGGCTCGGCCTGCCTGGCCCTGGTGGTGCTCCACTATGTCGGCGTGATCGGCACCCCGCCGCCAACCCTGCCGCAGATCGGCCTCTACCTGCTGGCCGGTGCGGCGGTCGGCGCGGCCTTCGGCCTTGCCGACTGGCTGTGGCGCCGCCGCCAGGTGCCGCGCGACCCCGGCGCCAGCTGAACCCGGGCGCGTCGCCCGCGGCCTTTCGGCCCGATGCCCACTGCCGGTCGTTGGCACGGCCCTTGCTACCTGATCGCCAACATGTGGTGTATCCCGCCGGCCCGGAGGCCGGCGGTCGAGGCAGGAAACAGTATGTCAGCAACCTCTTTTGCGCCGACAGTGGACCTGATGCGCGCGCAGGCTGCCGGAGCGCCGCGCGACATCGCGCAGGCGATCGGCAATGCCAGCCGTCGCACGGGGGTCGATTTTGCCTATCTGGTCGCGCAGGCCCGGCAGGAAAGCAGCTTCCGACCCGCGGTCGAGGCGGCAACCTCTTCCGCCACCGGTCTCTACCAGTTCATCGATCAGACCTGGCTGGGAACCGTGAAGGCGCATGGTGCCAAGCACGGCCTGGGCGCCTATGCCGGCCTGATCCGCACCGACGCCAATGGCCGGCACAGCATCGCCGACCCGGCCGACCGGCAGGCCGTGCTCGACCTGCGCAAGGATCCGGAGATCGCCTCGCTGATGGCGGCGGAACATGCGCGGGAGAACGGCATGGCGCTGGAGCAGGCGCTGAACCGCCCGGCCAATGCGACCGATCTGTACATGGCGCATTTCCTGGGGGTCGAAGGGGCGAAGGACTTCCTGCAGGCGCGTGACGCCGATCCTGGCCGCGCCGCGGCCGAGCTGTTCCCGCGGGCGGCGCGGGCCAATCGCGGCGTGTTCTACGATGCCGGCGGCCAGCCCCGCAGCCTGGAACAGGTCTACGACCGCTTCGCCGCCAAGTTCGACGACCTCGTCGGCCCCGATGGCGGCGGACAGGCCATTGCCGGCCGCTTCGGGCAGATCGATGCCGCACAGGCGGGGCCGGTGGCCCTGGCCGGGGGCGGCTATGCGATGACCGGCCGCGATGGCGTGGAAGGCAATTCGATCCTCACCCGCGCGCGGATCGGCGGCGGCGGCGTCGCGCCGCTGGTACCCTCCCTGCGCCCGGAATCCTTCCTGGCGCTGGCCGCGCTGCAGGAGGTGGCCGTGGATATGGGCGGCGCCCCGGCCCGCGCCGACAGAAGCGGCGCAGACGGGCGTGGCGCAGACGGGCGCGGCGCCGACAGAAGCGGCATGGGCAGCGTCTTCCGGGCAGCCTGACCCCGATCGCCTGCGACTGCGGCGCCCGCCCCGCCGGAGGAGGCGCGGCGACGCCGTTCAGGCTTCGGCCAGCACCTTCTCCTTCCGCTCATCCGGGCCGGTTGCCGAGGCGCCGGCATCGGCCGCGCGCACCAGAACCCGGCCGTCCAGGTACAGCCGGTCCAGCCGGGTGCCGCGGAGGAAGGCGATGGCATGGTCGGGGGTCTCGATCACCGGCTCGCCCGGTCCGTTGAACGAGGTGTTGATCACCACCGGCACCCCGGTCAGGCGATGGAAGGCCTTGATCAGCCGGTAATAGGCGCCGCATCCGGCATTCACGGTCTGCACCCGCGCGGTGCCGTCGACATGGGTGATCGCCGGCACCCTGTCCGGCTGCCGGACATCCGCCGTGAACAGCATGTAGGGCGAGGGCAGGGGCGTGCCTTCGAACCAGGCGGCAGCTTCCTCCTCCAGCACCGCCGGCGCGAAGGGGCGCCAGCTCTCCCGCCCCTTGACCCCGTTGACCCGCAGCAGGTTTGCGCCATCGCGCGGATCGGCAAGGATCGAGCGATGGCCCAGCGCACGCGGGCCGATCTCGCTGCGTCCTTCGAACCAGCCGATGATCTCGTTGCGGGCGAGCGCGGCGGCGGCATCCTCGGCGGCATCGTCGACTTCGACCTCGACAATATCGTCGCCGGCCGCCGCGATGGCGGCGTCGACCGCACCGGCCAGGATGCGGGGCCCCAGATAGGGGCTGGGCCAGTAGCCCGGTCCGCGCGGGCGCAGCGGCCGGTCCAGGATCTGGTGGTTGACGTACAGGCCGGCGCCGATCGCCAGCCCGCTGTCGTTGCAGCCCGGCTCCACGAACACTCGGTCGAACAGGCCGGCATTGGCCAGCAGGGTGTTGGTCGGGCAGCTCAGTGCCGTGCCGCCGGTATGGCCCAGGTTGCGGACCGGCAGCCCGGAATTGTCCAGCAGCTGCCGCAGCGTCCGGGCGCTGTGCAGCAGGGTCTGCTCCAGCAGCATCTCGCTGCTGGCGGCGATGTCGGCATTGACCGGCGCGGTCGCGAATTCGCGACGGGCGGTGACGGACAGCTCGTAGCCCATCTCCTCCGCCAGCTTGTGGCAATGGGCGATCCATTCCCGATTGCCGTTGGAGGCGCTTTCCCCCTTCTCGTACCGGTTGCCCACGAACTCCGGGCGGAAGAAGGCCGGTTCGCCGTAGGATGCCAGGCCCATCAGCTTGCCGGAGGCATCCCACTCGCCCAGCTGCAGGTATTGCGAGAGCAGGATGTAGAGCGCGCCGACATTGTTGTAGTGCGGGAACAGCGGGTAGATCGCATTGTCCTGCGCATAGAGCAGGAAGCCGGACAGGTAGGACGCCGCCACGCCGCCGTCGTTGGACAGGATGCCGGCCTCGGAAAAGCCGGACTGGAAATAGTTGGACGCGGCGTGCGCCATGTGGTGCTGCACGCAATAGCCGGGCAGGTCGTGGCCGTGCAGGCGCACCGTCACCGGCAGGTCGAACTGCCGCCGCCGCTCCCGCAGCCGTGCCGGGTCCACCCGCTGCGCCGCGATCTCCGCCAGGGTGCGGGCCTGCTGCCATTCGGGCGGGTTGGCATAGATGTCGGGGGAGGGCAGATGCCGCCAGGCCGTGCCGTCATAGGGCATCGCCTCGGGGAAGATCTCCCGCAGGAAGCCGGGATCGTGCTTTTCCGGCTGGGAGAGGTGGGCATAGAGCGGCAGCGACACCTCTGCCGCCGCGGCCGCGCGTTCCGCATATTGCGCCCGGCAGGCGGCATCGCGGCTCTCGGCATGGCCGGCATGCAGTTCGAAGCGGATCTCCAGCGGATCGCCGGCGGGCAGGATCATCTCCACCCGCTGCGAGGAGACGATCGCGCAGACGTCGATGTCCTGCACCTTCAGGCCGGCATCGGCCAGGGCAAGGTCGACCAGGTCGGCGGTCAGCCCGATATGGTGCTTCACCCGGGTGTGGCGCTCGCGAAGCAGGCAGTTGACGACCTCCTGGTCGCGCAGCACCGCCACGGCCGCGTCATGCCCGAAATTCAGGGCGAGAATGTTCATTCCGTCTCAGGCTCCGCCAAAGGATGAGGCCAGGATAACGCGCCGGAACCGGCCGTTCCGACACGCCACACCGCCCGGCAGCCCTGCCGGGTCCGGGATCGGCACAGGTCAGGGCCGGTCAGCGGGCCGCTGCGGCGCGCTTGATGAACAGGCCCTGGCCGGTGGGAAGTTCCACGATGAACTGCCCATGTTCGGCCGCGAAGCGGTCGGCACGGACCCGCTGCTCTGAATAGTAGGACCAGCCATAATCGTCCAGCACGACCATGCCGCCATCGACGATCCTGTCGTACAGGAAGGCCAGGGCCCCGGCCTCCGCCTCGGCATTGTTCATGTCAAGATGCATGAAGCAGATCTTTTCCGGTGCCGTTTCGGGCAGGGCGTCCGGCACCTTGCCGCGAACCACCAGGGTGCCGGGGTAGGGCCGCAGGCGGTCGGCAACCTCGGCGAACAGGGTGTTGCCGTGGCTCGGCAGGCGATGACCGACGCCGGCGGCCTCTCCCGGGTCGAACAGGTCGTAGACCACGAACCGCTTGCCGTGCCGGTGCGGCTCCACATAGCCGCAGATCACTTCCGCGCTGTAGGCGCGATAGGTGCCGCATTCCACGAAATCGCCCTCCAGACCCAGGCAGCTTTTCGCCGCCCAGGTCAGGACATGGGTGCGCCAGGCGATCACCAGGTCGCGCTCCTCGCGGGCGCAGGCCTGCAGGGTGTCGGTGAAGCGGCGATCTTCCAGGAAGGAAAGGGCGCGGCCGATCGCCAGCAGGTTGTCGGCGAAGCAGGCCACGGATCCAGCCTTGTTCAGCGGTGCGCAGACGCTGAGAAACTGGCCCAGACGGGATTCGAACCGCTGCTTCGCGGCATCGTCGACAAAGGACGGTGGGAAATATTTCAGTGGAATCTCGAACGGCGTGTCGGCCCGCGGATCGGCGGGCACCGCTGCGGCGGATCCGGAACCCTCGGATCCGCTGTCGGTACGCGTCATGCTCTGGTCCCGTTGCTAGGGTTGGGCCCGGGCGGTGCGCCGTTCCTGACGCGGGCCGTCGGCACGCGGCCCCTGCGAGTTCTCCGAGGAATAGCGGAACTCGAAGCTGTACCGGGTCTGGGTCATGCCGGGCCGTTCGATCGTGCGGTGCGGGCAGAAACCGTCGAACAGCAGCAGGTCGCCCGGTTCGAAGATGGGTTCCACCGGTGCCAGCGGATGCGGGTAGGACGCCAGCGCCTCGTCCCGGATGAAGCCCATCGGATAGCCGCCGGGGGACGGATCGTCGACATGCGGGAAGAACTTCGGTTCCGGCAGCGGATAGATCTCCAGGCCGGGCGCGACCTCGCCGCAGGGGCTGAGCGGCACCCAGAAGTTGATCCAGCTGCGGTCCTGCGCGGTGAAGGCCGCGTCCTGGTGCAGCGGCACGTAGCTCAGCGTCCGCGAGGGGCGGTGGCTGCGGAACCGCAGGGTGGAGGTGTCGAAGATCAGCCGGCCGCCAAGATAGAGCTCCACGATCGGCTTGCCGACCCCGCACTCCACCACGCGGCGGGCCATCTCGGTCAGTTCCGAAAAGCCGTCCGTGAGGCCGGGGCCGATCATCGACAGGCGCATCAGTTCCTTTGCCGCCGGGCCTCCGGTCGGGGCCACCTGGGGCAGGCGCTCGAAGGCCCGCACCGTGGCCTGGCGCACCTGCTCGATGACGCCTCTGCCGACGGCGCCGCGCAGCAGCACGACACCGGTGCTGCGCAGGCTGCGGATCGCGCCTTCGAAGTCCAGCGGGGCCACCGTGATGTCGGCCTCCGAGATCGGCGACCGCACGGCCGGCCCGGCCGGGCCTTCGCCCGCGTGCATCATGGCGCCGGCGTGGATGCCGCTCGGGAGAGGGGCGGGATTTTCGGGTTCAGCGTTGCTTGGCATGCCGTGGAACTCGACAGGGGACAGCGGATTCTGGGGGCGGGCGCCGTCTCCGGACCCGGCTGCCGCGCGCCTTCTCATGGTGCAAGCGCGCCGCGCCGCCGGGGGCGGCGATCGGCACGCGGCTGGCCGGCGCGCGGCGCGTTGCCCGGTACCGCCTCGCGGGTGCGGGGACTCTATGCTATGGCAGCCGGCGAAGTCCATTGCCCCGGCGGCCTTGCCGCCACCTCCCTTCCGGAACGTTCCATGTCGGTTGACGTCGCCACCGCCCTGTTCACCAGCGGTCGAACGGATGAGGCTCTTGCCCTCTGCCAGCAGCATCTGCAGGAAAACCCCCAGGATGCCGGGGGATGGGGCGTGCTGGGCGCGATGCTGCATAATGTCGGCCGCTTCCGGCCCGCCGCGGAGGCCTTGCAGCGGTCCCTTCAGCTGCGCCCCGACGACCCGCAGGTGATGGGGCATCTTGCCGCGGCGCTGAAGGGCAGCGGCGACCTGGAGGCGGCGGAGAAGGTCGCGCTGAAGTCGCTGGCCATCTGGCCCGACAATGCCGAACTGCTGAACAGCTACGGCAACCTGCTGAACGACATGCACCGGTCGTTCGAGGCGGAAGAGGCCTTCCGCCGCTCGATCGCCGCCGATCCCGCCAATTCCAAGCCCTACGGAAATCTGGCCTACACCCTGTTCCTGCTGGGCCGGAACGGCGAGGGCGAGGTCTTCGCCCGGCGCGGCCTGAAGATCGATCCGGACAGCGCGGTCCTGCAGAACAGCATGGGCAGTTCGGTGATGGGCCAGGACCGGATGGTGGAGGCAGCGACCTATTTCCGGAAGGCGGTGGAACTGGATCCCGACTTCGCCATCGCGCACAGCAACCTGCTGTTCTGCCGCAACTACGATCCGGACGCCTCGGCGGAGGACGTCTTCGCGGACTATCGGCGGTTCGACGAACTGCAATGCCGCCCGCTGGTCCCGTCGGAGCCGCACTACGACAATGACCGCGATCCCGACCGCCGCATCCGCCTGGGTTTCGTCTCACCCGATTTCCGCCGGCATGCTGCGAACTACTTCCTGGAGCCGCTGCTGGAGGCGCACGACCGGGACCGGTTCGAGCTGTACCTCTATGGCATGGTCCCGTCCCCGGACCGCTATACCGACCGCTATCGCGAACTTGCCCATGCCTGGCGCAACGTCACCGGCATCAGCGACGAGGAGATGGTGGAGCAGATCCGCCAGGACCGTATCGACATCCTGGTGGATTTCGCCGGCCATACCGCGCGCAACCGTCTGAAGGTGTTCGCCCGCCGGCCCGCCCCGCTGCAGATCGCCTATCTTGTCGGCCTCGGCTACACGACGGGCATGTCGGTGTTCGACGGCTTCTTCGCAGACGACGCGATGGCGCCGCCGGATGCCGCGCATCTGTTCAGCGAACCCGTCCTGCGCCTCAGCCGCTTCCCGATGACCTACCGTCCGCCGGCCGAGATGCCGGAGGTCGGGCCGCTGCCGGCGGAGTCCGCCGGGCATGTCACCTTTGCCTCTTTCAGCCGGACGGTGCGGATCAACGCCCGGGTCGTCGATTGCTGGGCGGAGATCCTGAAGGCGGTGCCGACGGCGCGGCTGATGCTCAATACCAAGAGCTTCGCCGAGGAGGAGGCGCGCAATGCCTATCGCGAGATGTTCGCGCGGCGCGGCGTGGACCCGGACCGGCTGCAGCTCCTGTTCACGCAGCCGCAGTCGGTGACCTGGGAGACCTACAACCGGGTCGACATCGCCCTGGACCCGTTCCCGCACAATGCCGGGACCACGACCTTCGAGGCGCTGTGGATGGGGGTGCCGGTGGTGTCGCGGATGGACCGCCCCTCGGTCGGCCGCTTCGGCGCCAGCATCCTGAGCACCCTTGGCGAGCCCGGCTGGGTGGCGCGCGACGATGCCGATTATGTCCGCCGCGCGGTGGCGCTCGCCACCGACCTGCCGGCACTGGCGCGGACCCGTGCGGGACTGCGGTCGGCGATGCAGCACTCGCCCCTGATGGATCCGCGTGGCCTGGCGTCCGAGATGGAGGCGCATTACCGCCGCCTGTGGCGCGGCTGGTGCACCGGCCGGACCGAGCCGGCGCCGTCCTGGCCGACCCCCGACTTCCTGCTGTATCGCGGCGCCGCGACCGCACCCGCCGTTGCGGGCCGGTCGCCGGAACGCGCCGGGGATGCCGCTGCCGCGCCATCCGGGACGCAACGGGCGGCCGATGCTGCAACCGCCGAAGAATTGCTGTCCGAAGGCCGTGGGGCCGAGGCGCTTCGCCTGGCCGGGCGGCTGTCGGCGGAGCGGCCGGACGATGTCGGCCTGCTGCACCTGGTGTCCCGCTGTCTCGACGCCGCCGGCCGGCAGGCCGACGCGGCGTCGGTCAGGGCCCAGGCCGACGCGCTTGCCGCCGCGCAGGCCGCGCCGGTGCCGGCGCCCGACCTGGCGCCGGTCGACCTGCCGGCGGATCCGGGCGATGTCGGCGCGCTGCGAAGGGTGGCGGAGAAGGCCCATGCGGAGGGCCGCCTGGATGCGGCGGAGGCAGGCTACATGCGCCTGCTGGCCCTGGCCCCGGACGATGCCGCGGCGGCCAACAACATGGCGGCGATCTGCCTGGAGGCCGGACGGGCGGCCGCAGCGGAAGGTTTCGCCCGCCAGGCGCTGAAGAATGCGGCGGATTCGCCGCAGGCCGCCGGCAATCTGGCGATGGCCCTGTGCGAGCAGGCCCGGCTGGCCGAGGGCCTGCCGCTGCTGCAGCGCCTTGTCGACAGCGGCAGGGCCAGTGCGCGCACCCATGCCAACCTGCTGTTCGTGCAGAACTACGATCCCGACCGCGATGCGGCGACGATCCGGCGCACGGCCGAAGCCTGGGCTGCGCGCTTCGCGCCGGCCGGCGGCCCGCAGGACCTGCCCCGCAGCGCTGCTGCGGCGACCGCCGGACGGCGGTTGCGGGTCGGCTATGTCTCGCCGGATTTCCGGATCCACGCGACCCTGAACTTCCTGCTGCCCCTGCTCCAGGCACATGACCGCGGCAAGGTGGAAGTGCACCTGTTCGCGGAGCTTTCCGGCACCGACGCAGCCAGCGCCATGTACCGGGCCGTTGCCGATGGCTGGCATGAGACCGCGGGCCGCAGCGACGAGGAGCTTGCCGCGCTGGTCCGCGAGATCGGCATCGACCTGCTCGTCGACCTTGCCGGGCACACATCCGCGGCGCGCCTGGGCCTGTTCGCCCGGCGGCCGGCGCCAGTGCAGCTGACCTATCCGATCGGCTTCGGCGGAACCACCGGCATGGCGCAGTTCGATGGCGTGATCGCGGATCCCGTGCTGGCGCCCGAAGTGGCGGAAACCGGCTTCACCGAACCGGTGCTGCGGCTGGACGGGCCGTGGGCCGCCTTCCGTCCGCAAAGCCCCTTTCCCAATGTCGGGGCGCTGCCGGCTGTGGCGAACGGCCATGTCACCTTCGGCTGCTTCAGCCGCGTCATCCGGCTGAACGACCGGGTCCTCGACTGCTGGGCGGAGATCCTGTCCGGCCTGCCGGGCAGCCGGCTGTTGCTGAACAACCGGGTTCTCCAGGAGGCCGCCGTACGGGACCGCTTCCTGGCGGCGTTCCAGGCCCGCGGGATCGCAGCGGACCGCCTGGACCTGGTCTATGTGACGCCGCAGGCGGCCAGCCTCAGCCACTACGGGCAGGTCGACATCACCCTGGATCCGTTCCCGCACAGCGCCGCCACGACCGTCGCGGAGAGCCTGTGGATGGGTGTCCCGGTGGTCAGCCTGCGCGGCGCGATCCCTGTGGGCCGCCTGGGCGCCAGCCTGCTGGAGGCCGCCGGGCTGGATGCCTGGGTCGCCGACAGCCTGGGCGATTATGTCGGCATCGCCCTGCAGCTGGCCGGCGACACGGAGCGGCTGGCCCGCGCGCGCGCCGGACTGCGCGACCATGTCCAGGCCGGCCCGATGGCCGATCACCGGGCCTTGGCGGCCCGGCTGGAGGGGCTCTACCAGCGGCTTTGCGGTTCGCCGGCCGGCGAGCCCGACCCCGGTCCCGGCCCCGGTCCCGCTCCCGGCCCCGCTCCCGTCGGCGGCGGCCCGGCATCATCCGCACCGCCGCCGGATGCCGGACCGGCGCCGCTTCCTGCGCCGGCTGCGGCAACCGATGGCGCCGCCAGGGCTTCAGCGCTGATGGCGGCAGGCCGGCCCGCCGAGGCGGTCGACCTGCTGCGGCCGGCGGTCAGCGGGGAGGGTGCCTCGCTCGGGGAACTGCTGCTTTACCTGGTGGCGGCGATCCAGGCGGGCCGGCTGCCGGACGACGCCCTGGCGCTGGCGGAGCGGCTCGTGCGGCAGGCCCCCGACGATCCCGGCCACCAGAACATCCATGCCATTGTCCTGCGCCGCGCCGGTCGCACGGCGGAGGCGGAGGCGGCGTTCCGCCGGGCCGTCGCGCTGGACCCGCGGCAGGCAGAGGCGGCGCAGAACCTGTGCAGCCTGCTGATGGCCACGGAGCGCTACGGCGAGGCCGAGGCGCTGATGGCGGCCTATCTGGAGCAGCGGCCCGACGACGGGCGGGGCTGGATCGCCCTGGGCCAGGCCCGCCAGATGCAGATGGACACAAGGGGCGCCATTGCCGCCTATGAGCGCGGGCTGGCCCTTGTCCCCGACGATTACGAGGGCTGGAGCAATCTTTGCCCGATGCGGATCGTGATGGAGGATTTCGAGGGTGCGGTCGCGGCGGGGCGTCGGGCGATGCAGCTGCGGCAGGGGGTCAAGAAGGATCTGACGAACCTTGGTGTGGCGGAGTACCGGCAGTTCAACCTGAAGGAAGCGGAGCGGCTCTGCCTGGAGAGCATCCGCATCGATCCGAGCCACGCCCTGACCTGGAACAACCTGGCGAACATCTACCTGGACGAATGCCGTTTCGACCAGGCGTTCGACGCCTATCGCAGGGCGGTGCACAGCGAGCGCGACGGCGTGCAGCATCACAGCAACCTGCTGTTCGCGCTGAACTATGCACCGGACATGAGCGCGGAGGAGATCTTCGCCGAATACCGCAACTGGGACGACCGGCATGCGCGGCCCCTGGTGCCGGCGCAGGTCCGTCACGACAACGACCGGGATCCGGGGCGCCGCCTCCGCATCGGCTATGCCTCGCCTGATTTCCGCAGCCATGCCGCCCGCAATTTCCTGCTGCCGATGTTCGAGGGACATGACCGTCGCGCCGTCGAACTGGTGCTGTATTCCGAGACCCCGGCACCGGACGAGGTGACCGCACAGTACCGGGCGCTCGCCGACCAGTGGCGGGAGACCTACGACCTCAGCGATGACCGGCTGGCCGCGCGGATCCGCGAGGACCGGATCGACATCATGATCGACCTGGCCAGCCATACCGCCGGCAACCGCCTGCTGGCGATGGTGCGGCGGCCCGCACCGATCCTGATGTCGCTGATGGTCGGCCTGGGCTACACCACCGGGATCAGCGGTTTCGACTATTTCGTCGGCGATAGCGACATGACGCCGCCGGAGGCGGCGCATCTGTTCGGGGAACAGGCGCTGATCCGGCTGAACCGCTTTCCGATGGCCTATCGTGCCCGTCCGGAGATGCCGCAGCCGAACGCCCTGCCGGCGCGCGAGCAGGGTCATGTGACCTTCGGCAGCCTGAGCCGCACGATGCGTCTGAACGATCATGTCGTCGCGGCCTGGGCCAGGATCCTGAAGGCGGTGCCGGGTTCGCGGCTGGTCCTGAACAACAAGCCCTATCAAGACCCGGCGGTGCGCGACCTGTTCGTCCAGCGCTTCGTGGCGCAGGGCGTGGATGCCGCGCGCCTGAAGGTATTCCGCGGCACGGTCGACTATCGCGGGATCGATATCGCGCTGGACCCCTGGCCGCACAATGCCGGGACGACGACCTGCGAGGCGTTGTGGATGGGGGTGCCGGTGCTGTCGAAGCGGGACCGGCCCTCTGTCGGCCGGTTCGGTGCCAGCATCCTGCGGGCCACCGGCATGAGCGACTGGGTGGTCGGCGACACCGACGCCTATGTGGCGCGGGCTGCGGCGGCTGCAGCGGACCTGGACGGCCTTGCGCGGCTGCGGGCGGGGCTGCGCGAGCGGATGGCGGCCTCGCCGCTATGCGACGGCCGTGACCTGGCGCGGCAGATGGAGGCGGCATTCCGCACCGCCTGGCAGCGCTGGTGCCGGGGGGAGGCGCCGGCCCCGATCACCGTCCATCCCGACGGCACGGCCCGCGCCGATTGAGGCCAGCGCCGATTGATGCCAGCGCCGATTGAGACCCGCCCGGCGCCGGCCGTGCCGGCGCCGGGCCGCCTTCACTGCTCGGTAAAGGCCTTGTCGAAGGTCCGGGTGATCGGCTTGGTGAAATAGCTGAGGGCGGTCCGGTCGCCGGTGACGATCTTCACCGTCACGGGCATGCCGGGCGCCAGCTCGACATCCTTGCCCAGCTTGGCCAGTTCGTCCGGCGGCACCACCACCCGCAGTTCGTAGTACAGCGCACCGACCTTCTTGTTCTCTTTCGCGTCGGCGGAAATGTCGACGATCTCACCGATGATCCGCTCGGTGAAACGGCTGTCGAACGCCGCGAACTGCACCTCCGCGTCCATGCCGACATGCACGTTGTCGATCGCATTCGGCTCCAGCGCGGCCTTGACCACCAGATTGCGCTGTCCGGGCACGATGTCCATCAGGGGCTGGCCGGGCGCGATCACGCCGCCTTCCGTGTGAATCTCCAGGCCAAGAACGCGCCCGCTGGCCGGCGCGCGGATGATGCTGCGGTCCAGGATGTCCTTGGCGGCGACGATCCGCTCGTTCAGCGTGAAGGCCTGGCTGCGCAACTCCGCCAGCTTCTCGGCGGCCTCGCTGATCCGGTTGCGCTTCAGGCTGATGATCTGCATCTGGATCTCGGCATCGCTTTCCTGGATCTGCGCGATCTTGCCGCGATACTCGCCGACCTGTCCCTCCAGCGCGGCGAGCGAGCGTTCCAGCGCACGCACCCGGGTCATCGGCGCGTGGCCCTTCTGCTGCAGTTCCTTGGTGCCTTTCAGCTCGTCGCGCAGCAGCTGCATCTGCCGCTTGTGGGAGGTGATCTGCGACTCCAGTCCGCCGATCTGCTCGTCAAGCTGCTTGCGCCGCTGCTCCAGGGTGCTGACCTGGTTCTGCAGCAGGGTCCGCCGCGCCGCGAAGGCCTGCTCCTGGCTGTCGACGATACGACGGACATCGTCGCGCTGGGCGGCCTCCGCCATCAGCTCTTTCGGGAAGGTGACCGTGCCGGTGTCGGCCTGCTCGGCCTCCAGCCGCGCGATCTGCGCCAGCATCGCATAGTACTGTTCCCGCAGCAGGTCGTGCACCGACGAGGCCTGCGTGTCGTCGAGGACGATCAGGGGATCGCCGGCCTGCACCTCGCTGCCTTCGCGCACCAGGAGGGACTTCACGACCCCGCCTTCCTTGTGCTGCACCGTCTTGCGGTTGCCCTCGATCTCGACATTGCCGTTCGCGAAGGCAGCGCTGGCCAGCGGTGCCAGGGCGGCCCAGCCCACGAGCCCGACGAAAAAGGCGATGAAGATGACGAGCCCGATCAGGGAGACCGGCCGCACCTTGTCGTTCAGCCCCTCCATCGGGTCCTTGTCGTTTTCCGCCGCCTCTCCGTCCTGCGGGACTGGCAGCAGCTTCTTGTTGACCTTCATCATTTCACGCCGCTCCTTCCGACGCCCGTCCCTGGGTCGCAGCATGCTGGGCGGCCGCATGCTGGGCGGCCTGTCCCTGTGCTCCGGCCGGCTGCGCCCCGCTCTGTGCCGATACAGGGCCCTGCGGTGCGGCCTGAGGCTGTGCGACCTGCGCCGCTCCCTGCTGCCCCGTGCCCTGGCCCGGTGCTGGCCCCTGGGCCTGGGCGATCTGGCGCTTGTCGCCGGTGCCGCCGACCAGGCGCGGTACCACGTCGCCGGCCTTGCCCAGCGCCTCCACCTGGCCGTCGCGCAGGATCAGGATGTCATCGACCATGCCCAGGATATGGGGGCGGTGGGAAATGATGACGACTGTCGTGCCGCGCTCCTTCAGCAGCTTCAGCATGTTGCTCAGGGCGGCCTCGCCCTCGCTGTCGAGGTTGGAGTTGGGTTCGTCCAGGATCACCAGCTTCGGGCGGCCGAACACCGCCCGTGCCAGGGCGATGCGCTGGCGCTGGCCGCCCGACAGCCGCGTGCCGCCGGGCCCGATCTCGGTGTCGTATCCGTCCGGCAGGCGCAGGACCAGGTCATGAACGCCGGCAAGCTGCGCCGCGTCGACCACGTCGTTCGGGTCCGAATCGCGGAAACGCGAGATGTTTTCCCGCACGGTGCCGTCGAACAGCTCGATGTCCTGCGGCAGGTAGCCGACATGGCGGCCGAAATCCTCCCGCGGCCAGGAATAGACGTCGGCCCCGTCCAGCCGCACATGGCCGGAGGCGGGCTGCCAGACGCCGACCATCAGCTTGGCCAGGGTCGACTTGCCGGAGGCGCTGGGACCGATCACGCCCAGGATGGTGCCGGCGGGGATATCGAAGGACATCCCCTTCAGCAGCAGGGTCTTGCTGCCGCCGGGAACGTAGGTCAGCCGCTCTACCGAAAGCTCGCCGGCCGGCGGCGGCAGCTGCATCGCCTCGGGCCGGTCGTCCATGTCCGCCAGCGCGTCGTCCACCTCCTTGAAGGCGTTCATGCCTTCGACGATGGAGCGCCAGGACATCACGATGGAACTGACCGGCATGATCATGCGGCCCATGATGAACATGGCGGCGAAGGTCTCGCCAGGGGTGGCGTCGCCGGCGATCACCAGCCCCATGCCGGCGCCGATGATCGAGATCTGCAGGATCATCTGCAGGTTCTTCGTTATGCCGGCGGAGATGCTCATGCTGTCCATGGCGCCGCTCTGGGCGACCAGGCCGCCGAAATACTTGCGCTTCCAGCGCCGCATCAACTCGGGCTGCATGCCCAGCGCGGAGACCACCTCGGCATTGCGCACGAAGCTCTGCGCCATCTGGTGGCTCTGGCCGGTGGCCTGCATCGAGTCGTTCAGCTTGCGCGCGGTGACCAGCTGGTTGCCCAGTGCCACGGCCACGCTGATCAGCAGACCCAGAAGGCCGAGCGTACCGATGAACGGGCTGACGATGAACATCGCCAGGATGTACAGGGGCACGAAGGGGATCTCGAAGACGTTGTGAAGGCCCGGGCCGGCGAAGGTGCTGCGATAGGTCTCGTGCTTGGACAGGAGGTCGGCGCCGGCATCGTTGCCCTTCCGCGCGGCATCGTCGAGCCGCATGCCCAGCAGCTTGTCAGCAAGCAGCTTGTCGGCCTTGCTGCCCAGCCTGACAAGCATCATGCCGCGGATGCCTTCAAGCACGGCACTGATGCCCAGTGCGAAAAGCGCGATGACGGTCAGCAGGATCAAGGTCTCGCCGCTCTGTGAGGACATGACCCGGTCGAAGACCTGCATCATGTACAGCGGCATGGTGAAGAACAGCAGCCCGATGCCGAAGCTGAACAGGACGATCAGCAGAAGCGCCGGGACGCACTGGCCGAAAATGTCCCGCATGATTTCGCTGCGGGGATAAAAGCGCATGTCAGACCCTGTATCGGTTCGAGCTATCGCGCATGATGCGCCATCTTGTCGTCGTCGCCTGAGCGTCGCGCCGCCTCGGGCCCGCTGGCCCGCCTCCGGCACCAAGGCCCCTTGTCGTGCAATCGGTACCCTGTGCTGCAACCGATACCTGGCGCTGCCACCGATACCTGGCGCTGCAACCGGTACCCTGCATCCACGCCTATGCGGGCGTGGCCTGACGGTCCGCCGCCACATGCCCGATAGGAAGGCAGCCGGCTCCATTTGGCGAAAAATGCCGGGGCCGATTGCAAAGACCGACCGAAAACAGTTGCTTACACATTCGGCCGTGGTTCTGCAAACGCCCGTCCGGCCGGTCCCTGATCGCAGGTTGTTGCGACGGGGCCCATCATCCGGGACATTGTGGCGGCGCGATGGCAGGCGCGCCGCGAACCTCTTGCCGCATGCGGCGACAGTCGGGCGGTGCGGGCCGTTGCCGCTTTGTTGCAACCGGTTCGCAACAGTTTTCCGGAAGCGGCGCGGCGGCGTATGATGCGGACCGCTTCGGAAGACGCAGGTCGCAATCAACTAACTGGCGAGGAGAACGATCATGGTCACTGGATGGATGCGCCGCTGGATGGAACGTCCGGATGGGGCGGGCCGTGGGCCCGACGGGGACCTCCGGGCGCCGGGCCGCACCTCTGGCCGACACCTCGCCGCGACCGCCTTCGCCGCCCTGGCCGTGGCCGCCCTGGCCTTGCTGGCCCGGCCCGACGCCGCCGTCGCGCAGGACAAGGAGGGCCAGAACGCCGGTGCAGAAGCCGCCGCCACCGCCGCCGAGCCGACCCTGAACGTCGAGTTGAACACCATCGAGCAGCAGGAGGACGCCTGCCGGGTCTATCTGGTGGTCAAGAACCAGAGCGAGGACCGCTACACCGATCTGGAGATGGAACTGATCCTGTTCGACAAGGACGGTTTCGTCAGCCGCCGCTATGCGGTCCAGATCGCACCGCTGCAGCCGAACAAGACCCGGGTGCGGCCTTTCGACCTGCCCGAACTGGACTGCGCCACCGTGGGCCAGTTCCTGATCAACGATGTGACGAAATGCGCAGCGGAGGATGGCGAGAAGCCGGACTGCCTGAAGCGGATCCGGACCGAGAGCAAGGGCGACGTCACCCTGTTCATGTAGGCGGCTGACGGCCGGCCGGCGGCAGCTGCCGCCGGCCGTCGCACTGCGCCCGGCGCCGCATTGTCGGCCGACGGCAGTATCGGGCGCGGGACATGACAACGGGCGGAATCGGGGCGGCGGTTGAAAACGGGACGGCGCGCACACAGGTCTGCAGGGACTGCGATGCAGGGTGAGTCCGGCCCGGCCGCGGTGCAGGCAGGCAGGGGCGAAGACCGGAGCGCTTTCGATGACCGACCGTCACATGATCGAGCGGTTGCGCCGCAGCGGCGCCCTCGAAGGGATCAGCGGCCCCGGCCCCCATGGCCGGCAGCCGGTCCTGTTCTGGGCGGAACGCGCGCCCGGCTTCTATCTTCGGGCGACGGCGATCTCCGCCCTGCTCATGGCGCCCATCGCCTTCTTCCTGCCCGTGCTGTTCCTGATCTTCGTGGCGTTCCTTGCCCTGTCGAGCTGGATCACCGCCCGCAGTTTCCGCTTCGAGGTCAGTTCGGACATGCTGGCGCTGCGCCAGTCCATCCTGCTGCCGCGCCTGCAGCTGCCGCTTGCCGACATCCTGACAGTGGAAGCCCGTGCCGATCCGGGCGGACGGTTGTTCGGTGGCGAGCCGGGCAGCGGCCTGCTGCTGCTGACCCTGCGCAACGGCCGCATGCTTGTGGTGCCCGGCCTGAAGGACGTGGCGGAAGCGGTGTCGGCAATCCGCATCATCCAGTCGGGCCGTCAGTCGCAGTCGCAGTCGCTGGCGGCGGGCGCCGGCGGCCGGGGCGGGTCGGGGCCGGACGGTCCCGGCTCCGGCGGAGGGGCGGCGGCGGCCGGGTGAGGCGGTCGCCAGCCCGCGCCGCATCAGGCCGGGCGCACTGGACCCCGGCGGGCCGATGACCGCGGCGCCGGAGGATGGCTTCGCCCGGGCCATGGCCGCACTGAACGGCGGGCAGGTGGCAGAGGCCGAGCGGTTGCTGCGGCAGCTGCAGGGCGCCGCACCGGCGGATCCCCGCCTGATGCACATGCTGGGCCTGATCGCGCTGCAGACAGGTCGGCCGGCGGAGGCCGTGCAGCAGTTCGAGAAGGCGGTCGCCACCCATCCAGACGAACCCGGTTTCCGCGGCCTGCTGGGCAATGCCTACCGTGCCGCGGGCCGCCTGGACGCTGCCCGGGACGCCTATCTCGCGGTCCTGGCGGACGACCCGGGGTCCGTGCCGGCACGGATCAACCTCGGCAATCTGGCCCTCGAACAGGGGCGGCTCGACGAGGCGGAGGCGCACTACCGCAGGGCGGCGGAGATCGAGCCGGCGCATCCCGAAGTCCAGAACGGCCTGGGCCAGCTCGCCCTTGGGCGGGTTCCGGCCGATGGCACGGTCCCGGACGCGGATCCGCGCCGGCAGGCGGCGCTGGCGACCGCCGCAGGTCATTTCGAGCGCGCGCTGCGCGCCGCGCCGGACCACCCGGCCGCCCTGTCCGGGCGCGGCAAGGTTGCGGCCGCGCGCGGCGATACCGCCACCGCCCTGGCCGCTCTGGACCGCGCCCTGCGGGTGGCGCCGGGCCAGCCGGATATCGCGGTGAGCCTGGGCAAGACGGCGCTGCGGGCCGGCCGTCTGGCGCCGGCAAAGGCGGCGCTGGAACATGCCCTGCGGGTGCTGCCGCCCTGGCCCGGCGGGCAGGCAGAGCGGCAGTACGCGCATTGCTACCTGTCCTATGTCGCCGCGGCGGCGGGTGACCTCGCCGGCTATGCCGCGCTCGCCGATCCGGCGGAGATGGTCCTGGTCGGCGCGCTTGACGGCGATTGCACCGGCCTGAACGCGGCCCTGGCGGAGGAAATCCTGTCGCAGACGCCGCTGACCTGGGAGCCGGCCGACACCACCACCAGCGCCGGCCGGCAGAGCGGCGACCTGAGCCGCGGCGGCGGGCCGGCGATCACCGCCTTCCGCGCGCGTCTGGCGGCGGCCGTGACGCGGCGCATCGACGATCTGCCGTTCCGCGAAGGGCATCCCTTCCTGGGGCATCGGCCCCGGCGCTACCGCTTCAACCTGTGGGCGACGGTGCTGCACGAGGGCGGCCACCAGCGGCCGCATATCCACCCGCGCGGCTGGATGAGCGGCGTCTATTATGTACAGGTGCCGGACCTCGCCGCGGATGCGCCGGCAGATGCCGGCCGGCTGGAATTGGGCCGGCCGGAGGCCCTGCTGGATTCCGCCGGCGTCCTGCCGCCCGAAAGGCTGTCCCTGGTGACCCAGGTGGCCGCGGTCCCGGGGCGGCTGGTCTTCTTTCCGTCCTACCTGTTCCACAGGACGATCCCGTTCCGCGGCGCCGACGATCGGCCGCGGATCAGCCTGGCCTTCGACATCCTGCCGGAAGCCTGACCGCGGTCGCGGCGGTCGCCGCCGCGGTCCTGCTGCGGCTCAGGCGGCGCTCCGCCACTTGATCGAGCAGCCCATCGACGGCACCTGCTCGCGCGGGCCCTCGCCGGTCTCCGCGATCCGGCGCATCGCCTCCAGCAGCTCGTGCCGGCCGCTGCCGTCGCGGCCGCCGGTACCGTCGTCGAAGCGGCCGCGATACTGCAGGCTGAGGTCGGCGTTGTAGCCGAAGAAATCCGGCGTGCAGACCGCGCCATAGGCGCGGGCAACGGTCTGCTGCTCGTCGATCACATAGGGAAAGCCGAAGCCCCACTCGATCGCGTGGTGACGCATCATCTCGAAGGAATCCTCGGGATAGGCGTCGGTGTCGTTGGGCATGATCGCGATCGCCCCCATGCCTTCCGCCATCAGCCGGTGCACGTCCTGCACCAGCGGCTGGATGATCCGCCGGACATAGGGACAGTGGTTGCAGATGAACATCACCAGGGTGCCCTTCGGCCCGCGGATGTCGGCGAGGCTGTGTCGCCGGTTGTCAACCCCGAACAGGTCGAAATCCACTGCGGGCCGGCCGAAGTCGCAGATCGGGGTTTCCGTTGCCGCCATGCTGCCGCCTCCCGTGCCTGATGCCGCTCCGGGCGCCCCCGGGTTCCAGCACCAGAGATAGGCGGCCAGGGGCCGCCTGTCCAATCCGGACGGCCGGGTGTGCGCCCGTCAGCCGACGGGCGGGCTGTCGCCTTTCAGGGCGAGCGGCAGGCCGGCGGCCATGAACAGGACCCGGCCCGCCCTGGCCGCGAGCATCTGGTTCAGCCGGCCCGCGGCGTCGCGAAAGCGGCGGGCCAGGGCATTGTCCGGGACGATTCCCAGCCCGACCTCGTTGGCGACGCAGATGACGGTGCCCGGCGCCACAGCGAATGCGGCCGCCAGCGCTGCCGATTCTTCCGCCAGGTCGGCATCGGCCAGTAGCCGGTTGCTCAGCCACAGGGTCAGGCAGTCCACCAGCACGACCCTGTCGGGCGCGGCGGCGGCTGTGAGCGCCGCCGCCAGGTCATGCGGTGCCTCCACCGTCCGCCAGTCGGGGCCGCGGTCGCGACGGTGCGCCGCGATCCGCTGTTCCATCTCCGCATCACCGGCTTCGGCGGTGGCGATATAGGTCCAGGGGGCCGGTCCCGCATGCTCGGCCAGAAGCTGGGCGTGGCGGCTCTTGCCGGAGCGGGCGCCGCCCAGGACCAGGGTCCGGCCCGTTGCTGTCCCGGCTGTCATCGAAGCGGACCGCATGCGGCCGCGACAGCCGCTTGCCGGCTGCCCGGCGCCGGATTATGGGAGGCGTCCGGACGGGGCCGCTCGGTGGCCCCGGAATGCCGGCAGGGCAGTGGGAGAATGGGCGTGTCGCTGGATCTGGGTGTCGAGATCGGAGAGCTGATCGGCCTCGTTGCCGGAACCCTCACCACCATCGCCTTCCTGCCCCAGGTGTTCCGGGTCTGGCAGCGCCGGTCCGCCAGGGACATCTCCCTGCCGACCTTCATCCTGCTGTGCAGCGGCGTCGCGCTCTGGCTTCTGTCGGGGATTCTGAAGGAGTCCATTTCCCTGATCCTTGCAAACGGCGTGACCTTCTTCCTGGCAATGGGCATCCTGGTGGGCAAGCTGCGTTTCGACAGACGATAACCTCCAAAGTAACCCCGCAGAGCCCGCCGATGCCCGAGACCGACCGCCGCACCCTGCTTCGCGCCGCCCTGCGCGGCTGCGGCGGGCTGGCAGCCGCCTGTGCAGGCGGCTGGGCCGGCGGCCCGGTCGGGCCCGGTGCCGCGCGTGCGCAGACCCGGTTCTCGCCGGAAGCCAATATCATCTTCTTCACCATCGCCACCGGCCCGCCCGGCGGCACCAACTTCCCGATCGGCGTCGCCCTGGCCACGGCAGTCTCCAGCCCGCCGGGGACCCCGCCCTGCGACGAGGGCGGCGCCTGCGGCGTGCCCAACCTGGTGGCGACCGCGATGACGACCGCCGGCTCGGTGGTGAACGTGAAGGGGGTGGTGGCCGGCACCTTCAATTCCGGCATGGCGCAGGCGGACGTGATCTTCCGCGCCTATCACGGCTCCGGCTTCGATTTCGAGGGGGCGCCGCTGACCGACCTGCGGGTGGTGGCGAACCTGTTCCCGCAGTTCGTCCATGTCGTGGTGCGTGCCGACAGCACGGCGAAAGGCATCGCCGACCTGCGCGACCGCCGCATCGCGGTGGAGGCGCTGGGCTCCGGCACCCGCCGGGACGCGGAGCTGATCCTGGCGGCCTATGGCCTGCGGCCCACGCCGGACCAGGTCATGGCGGTGCCGCAGGGCGACCTGGCCGGCCTGCTGATGGAGCAGCGGGTCGACGCGCTGGTGCTGATCGCCGGCATCCCGGTGCCGACGGTGATGAACCTGGCCGGCCGTCAGGCGATCCGCTTCCTGCCGATCGACGGGCCGGAGGCCCGCACCCTGACGACGCAGCACCGCTTCTTCACCACCGATACGATCCCCGGCGGCACCTATCCCGGCCAGAACCCGGTGCGGACCCTGTCGGTCGGCGCGCAATGGGTGGTCAGCGCCCGCGCGCCGGAGGAACAGATCTTCCTGCTGACCCAGGCGCTTTGGAACCCGGCCAATCGCGGCCTGCTGACGTCGGGCCATGCCTCTGGCCAGTTCATCCGGCTGCGCACCGCATTGCGCGGCATCGCCATCCCCCTCCATCCCGGCGCACAGCGGTTCTACCGCGACGCCGGACTGCTGCCGTCGTGAGCCGCCCCGCCACCTCCCACCTCCCTGGGGCGGCATCAAGGCGCGGCGCATAGCCATCGGAGCCATGATGACCCTGCTGGACACCCTGCTCGACGATGCCCCCGGCGCCTGCCCGATCCACCTCGTGCGGCCCGCCGGATTCGCGGCATGGCGCGACGCACCGCCGGAGGGCAGCGGCCAGGCCGCCGCCTGGCTGACCGCCTCCGGCTTCGAGGGCAAGGCGGGCCGGCATGCCCTGATCCCCGGCCCCGATGGCGGGCTGGCCGCCGTGGTGCTGGTCGCCGAAGCCGACGAGCCGGGCCTGATCTGGGATCTGGCCGCACTGCGCGCGGCGCTGCCGCAGGGCGATTATGCGCTGCAGGCGGATGCCGCCGCGCCGGCCGATGCCGCCGCCACGGCGCAGGCCGCGGCGCTGGGCTGGGTGCTGGGCGGCTGGCGCTTCGACCGCTATCGCCGGCAGCCGCTCCAGGGCCGCGACCCGCAGGCGGTGCGGCTGGCCTGGCCGGCTGCGGCGGACCGGGCGTCCGTCCGGCGCATGGCGGAGGCGATCCTGCTGGTCCGGCGCCTGGTCACGACGCCGGCGGAGGATATGGGCCCCGACCAGATCGCCGATGCCGCGCGCGG